>Ga0209992_10001524_pt1 | contig 23970 bp, 33 predicted proteins | sample 2SBtaG_2_FD_182564 | JGI IMG/M metagenome (GOLD analysis project Ga0209992, IMG submission 182564) | Deep subsurface microbial communities from Kolumbo volcano to uncover new lineages of life (NeLLi) - 2SBTROV12_ACTIVE470 metaG (SPAdes)... | ecosystem: Environmental > Aquatic > Marine >... | reverse complement strand
ATGAATTTGTATATCTAACCTTCAACAATTAATGTCATATCTAATTCATCAATTTGTAATTGAATTGCTTTTTTCAAAGTTCCCTTATGTGAATCACAGAATTTGAAATAACCATCTACTGTTAGAAAACATCCACAAATCCATTTGGTTTTCTTATCTCCTTCTACTGTACACTTTGAATATTCTTGTTCTGACATGAAATAACGAATTCAGTTAATCTAAAAAGTCTAATCTTTTGTAAAAAGGAAAAAGATTAAGGACAGCCTTCCATTTTTTGGATAAAGTATCCTTTTTCTTTAATTGCCTGTTCTACAGGCTCTGGTGCTCCTTGTGAGTGGCAGAATTGACATTCGTTTGTAGTCATTTCTGCTTCTCCTTCACCAACTGATTGTAACCACTCTTTGCCATAAGTTAGGGCTTTATCGTGATCTTTTTCACCAGTAATTACATCAAAGTGCATGGTGTGACCATCTGCTGCTTTGACATAAGTGTCGTATACGTGAATTTCCATAATTATTGGCTAAAAAAAGGGATATTTAATTCAAATACGTAATAATATGGCCATAGAATCTGGGCCTAATTTTTGAATTTTATTGAGAATCAAGTTTGATTACATTTTGACTTATTAGAAACTCTAAAACTGTGATCATTTCATCTTCAGATATTTGACCTTCCACATACCATTTCATGGTATCTTTAACCCATTTTGGAATTTTACTACTTTCTACATTTGATATATTTACTTGATTAGAAATTTCAATATTTCTAGAAAATGTCTCCAAAGTTTTTTCAATTTCTTCTAGTAATTCTTTTTTGTCTTCTGTAACTTTGATTGTAATTAGCCAGTTATCATCTCCATCAGGTAAAAATATTTTTTTTACAATTGATTCTTTGTCTTTTATTGTAGCTTCAAATTGCAAAAATATTGCTTGTGCACCATCAAAGGTTGCAGTCTTTGCATTTGTAAACTCAAATCCCCAACATGGACCATTTTTATTTTCTCTACAGTTTACTTTTTCGTTTTCAATTAAAAACTGAATTAATTCATAATTAATTGTGCTAATTGGAGTGATACTTTTTTGATGTTTTATTGTCATTTCAGAACCACTACGCAAGTCTGCTTGAAATGTCACTTCATTTTGAAATTTGTTCCAGTAATCATTTACTTTCCAGTTTGTTGGATACTCTATTGAAAACTCTTTTTTCTCTAAGGTTACATTCTCTGCAGCTGCTGCTGATTGTATGCTGCCAAAAAGAATAACACTTATTGCAAAAAATATAATTTTCTCTTTCAATTAATCAAAATTCCCATTTACTAAATTATTATTTTCTTCCCGTAATTGTTTTTTACTTGCAAGTAAAGTAAAATCATGAAATATTTGGTAAATATTACAATCTCAAATGGCATTGTCATATCTTTAGAGTTAGATGATGCAAATTCCCCCAAAACTGTTTCAGAGTTTATAGAAAAATTGCCCTTTATTGTAGATCTTAATGTTTGGGGTGATGAAATCTATACTTCTGAATCCCTGATTTCTCAGTCTGAAGAAAATGCAAAAACTCCAGTTGAGCTAAACGATGTTGCCTATTGGCCTCAAGGCAAAGCAATTTGTCTATTTTTTGGTCCCACTCCAATTGGAAATCCGGGTGAAATTACACCAGCATCTCCAGTTAATATAATTGGAAAAATTATCTCACCTGACAAATCAGTTCTAAATAATGTTGATGGGACTAGTGCGATATTTGATCTGATTTAGTCGTGAATTGGAATCTCAATTACATCTGATTCTAACACATATGCTTTGAAATTTTTGTTGGCACCTGAATAAATTATCCACACAACTGGGTTACTATGCATGAATTTTTTATCAGTACTTGATGGATATGCCTCTGAATTTGGGTGAGAATGGAAAATTCCTATAACATCTAATTTTTTCTCTTCTGCAATGTTATACCCTTGTATTAATTGCTCATTTGATATTGTAAAATTTACAGGGGACTCTTCAATGTTTTTTGTCAAAAATACTTCTGATACTGTATCGTCTTTCCCATATAGAATTGCACATGATTCATTTGGATTCTCATCTTCTGCATGTTGAATTAGTATTTTTTTAATAGATTGAGATAAAATAATTTTTTGCAAATCTATTCTACGTTAACAGTTCCTTCCATCCATGGATGGAATGTACAAAAGTAATTGTAACTTCCTGCTTCTGTAAATGTCTGTTCAAATACATCACCTGCACTCATCATCTCTGAATCAAATATTCCATCAGCTTCTGGTGATACTCCTGATGTAACTGTGTGAACTGTATTGTCTGCATTATCCCATGATACTGTATCTCCAATTGAAACATCAACTACTTGAGGATCATAATAAATTTGACCGTCTTCTGGAAGTGCAGATCCTTCTGGAATTACAATTTTGACTGGTGCTTTAGGTTCTTCAATAATTAAAGTTGCAACCATCCAAGGATGTACAATACACATGTATTCATGTTCTCCAATTTCTAAATTACTTGTATCAACTGTAAACACATCACCAGGACTCATTAAACTTGAATCAAATGTTTCACCAAAGTCAACAGAACTAGTTACAGTGTGTGATGCAGAATCTGAATTAGTCCATTCTGCTACATATCCTTGCGTTACTGTTGCAACATCTGGTGCATAATCTGGATTCCCTTCTACTGCAGAATCTTTTAGAATTTCAATTGCAAATATTGGACCTGATGGTGTGATGTCTTCTACTGGTTCATCTACTTCAATTTGTTGTGGAATCATGTATGTGTCAGGACTTACAAATCCAAATGCTATCCAAACAATTATTCCAGTAGCTGCTGCCATTCCTGCAACTGATCCGATTGGTTTTACAAATTCCGGATGCTTCATTGCCAAGTATGAAATAACAATTGCAGGGAATGCAATTGCCATTAAGATTCCTGCAATAGTTACAGTATAGTCTGATGTATTCATCGTAAATGCAAACATTCCAAAGCCTAATGCAATTGAAGCAATTACCAAAGTTGTTGCTTTGGCCCTATTACTAGTTGAAATCCCTCCATCGAGGATTCCGACACTAAGAAAAATTAATCCTATAAACATCGTAAGACCCGTTAAAGCATGCATGCCATCAATGAACGTGTGCGCGATTCCCAAATACGAAATTGTGACACCAGCCAAGCCTATAGCTGTTAGTCCCATTCCTGGCATCATGAGGTCCCAATTACTCATTTAATGTAGCTGACTGACTGAGATACTTATTCCTTTTGAACTGGAATTGATCGTGCCAGACGAAGAAATTAAATGGCTTTGGAATAGGAAAGTGTGAATTGGGCCTTAAAGAAATAATGGAGATATCCAAACCTCGAATTGTTGTTCTACTAGTAATTACTGCTGTAACTTCAATGTATGCTGCAAGTAAGCTAGTTGATGGTGCCCTAAATCTTGAATATATTGATTATTTACACATTATAGTAGCTGGTGCATTGGCATCAGCTGGTTCTAGTGCTTTGAACCACTATTATGATAGAGATATTGACCCAAAAATGACTAGAACAAGTACTAGACCGATTCCTTCAGGACGAATGGCAGCATCACATGTAATGATATATGGATTAGCTGTCAGTTGTGTTTCAGTAATTTATGGATTCTTTGCATTAAATCCAGTATCTGCATTTTTTATTGCAGTTGGAATATTTTCTTATGTTGTAATTTATACTGCTTGGCTAAAGCGACTAAATTCTTCAAATATTGTTATTGGTGGTATTGCAGGTAGTGCAGCAGCTTGGGCTGGATGGGCAGCAGCTACTGGTAGTATGGACTTGTTAGGATTTTTGGTGGGCTTTTTGGTTTTTGTTTGGACGCCTTCTCACTTTTGGTGTCTTGCAATGAAAATTAAAGATGAATATGCACAAGCAAATGTTCCAATGTTGCCTGTTGTAATTGGAATGCAAAAAACATCAAAGTACATTTTAGCTAACACACTAATTTTACTTCCATTTTCATTTACACTTGTGTTAATTCCAGATGGTTTGGGACTTGTTTACACAATCATTGCTGCTATCTCTGGTGGAATGATGTTGATGTATCATTACAAATTAACAAAAACACCTACATCTGAATTTGCTTGGAAAGCATACAAAGTTACTGCTCCTTATCTTACAATAATTTTTGTAGCAGTTGCATTAGATGCAGCATTTCATATCCCATTGTTTTAATAATTATTTGTCAATACCTGGGAAGCTGGCTTCGTAATCTTTTTCCATTACTGCTTTATTTTGTTCTTCTACCTTGTCGACTTTTTTCTCTTCTACTACTACCTCAATTCTACGCTCATCTTTTGTAATCCATGCTACTTTGATGAGACCCAGTATCTCTAAATCCAAAAGTATCTTGTTGAATTTACTTTCAGGAAGAATATTTTCATCTTTTGTTAGAATTTTGTAAAGCTCAACATCTGTTAAGGAATTTACTTCTTTAATCTTGTCAAATACTGAATTTCTTAGTGGTATTGCCATTTTTATCCGTAGAATGTTTTATCCTCTGACTTTGGTACTACGTTAGATATACTTTCCTTCACGTTGTTGTACCATATGTCTACTTCTTTAGTAATTGATGGTTTTACTTGTTTCAAACTATTTGCAAAGTCTTGACTAGATATTTTATCTGCATTATTTTGCATTGCATGAACTGCAGCTTCTCTACATAGTGCTGCTAAATCAGCACCAGTATAATTTTGAGTTGCAACTGCAATCTCTTGTAGTTTTACATCGTTAGTTAATGGCATCTTTTTTGTTAAAATTTTGATGATCTCTAATCTTCCTTTTTCATCTGGCGGTGATACGTATAGCACTAGGTCTAATCTTCCTGTTCTTAATAGAGAGTTATCTAATACATCTGGTCTGTTTGTAATTCCGATTACTACAACTCGTGAAGAAATACCTTCTTCAATTTCTGTTAGTAATTGACTTAGAATATTCTCCCCTACTCCGCTTTCTCCTGATTTGTTTCGTGCAAGTGAATCTAGTTCATCAAAAATTACAACACATGGAGATGATGCTTTGGCTTTTCTAAAAATTTCTCTAATAGCTTTTTCAGATTCACCAATCCATTTTGATAAAATTTCAGGACCTTTTACTAAAATCATGTTAGCACCAGTTTCAGTTGCAAGTGCTCGTGCAAGTAGTGTCTTTCCACAGCCTGGAGGTCCGTAAATCAAAGCTCCTTTTGGTGGTTTGATTCCAATTTTTGTGAATTTGTTTGGCTCTTTCATTGCAGTAACTAGATTATCAGTTAATGATTTTTTGATACTATCTAATCCTCCTACGTCTTGCCACCATACTTTGGATCTTTCAACGTATACTTCCCTCATTGCAGTAGGAATGACTTCGTGCATTGCTTCGTAAAAATCAATTATCTTGATTTGCATTGATTGTAATACTTCAGATGGAATCTTTTCTGTTTCAAGATCTATTTCTGGTAGATATCGTCTAATTGATTTTAGTGCAGCTTCTCTGCAAAGTGATTTGATATCCGCACCAGTATATCCGTGTAATTCTGATGACAAGTCTTTCAAGTCAATATCATCACTAATTGGCATTCCTCTTGTGTGAATTTCAAGAATCTCTAGTCTGCCATCCTCGTTTGGAACTGATATCTCAAATTCTCTATCAAATCTTCCCGGTCGTCTTAATGCAGGATCAACACTGTCTGGTCTATTTGTAGCCCCTAGAACAATTACATTTCCTCTATCATTAAGACCATCCATTAATGCTAGCAGTTGAGCTACAACTCTTTTTTCAACATCACCGTATGCTTCTTCTCTTTTTGGTGCAATTGCATCTATTTCATCAATAAAAATAATACTTGGAGAATTGTCTTTTGCTTCTTTGAAAATATCCCTTAACTTTGCTTCAGTCTCACCGTAATACTTGTTCATAATTTCAGGACCATTAATTGGATACATGTTAGCTTCTGATTCACTTGCAATTACTTTTGCAAGCAGTGTCTTTCCACAGCCTGGAGGTCCGTAAAGTAAAATTCCACTATGTGGTTCAATTCCTAGTCTTACAAATAATTCTGGATGCTTTAATGGTAGTTCAACAATTTCCCTCATTGCTTTAACTTTATCTCGTAGTCCACCAACTTCTTCATATGTTACACGAACTTTTCTATCCACTGAAGTCTCAGTTGAAATAGTAAGTGCTGTGGAGCGGTCCATTTTCACTACCCCTTTAGGTGATGTCTTTGTAATTTTGAAATCCATTGAATTTCCTAAAATCATAACTGAAATTTCATCACCGTGAACAATTGGTAATCCTTTTAGTCTATTTTTTACAAAATCTGTAAATTCCTTGTCTACAGTTACTATGTCATTAACTGGTGTAAGTGAAACTGTTTTTGCAAACTTTGATGAAACTTTACGAATTTTTATAATATCATTTAATGATGCACCAACATTTTTTCTTGTTTGACCATCTACTCGAATAATGTCTGGTAGTTTTTCATCCTCATCAACTGGCCAGATAACAGCACAGCTAGATCTTGAACCCATTACTTCTACAATGTCTCCTGGAGATACTTTGAGAAAATCCATGGCATCAGGACCAATTCTGGCTCGTTTTTTACCTACGTCTCGTTGTTTTGCTTCTCCAATTCGCATTTGCAAAGTTTCTTCTTTGCGGACCAAAAAATCACCTATTTCATGTCAACTGACATTCTACTCATGTTAAGAACTTCAAATTCACTAACACCTTCAACTGATTTTACAGCATTATCCATTGCATCACTTTGTCCTTCTTTATCTTCTAAAACAAATTCTGCTTTCAAAAATTCTAATCCAAATGCTAGTGGCTCTTTAGCATGTCTTTTCATTTCAATTCCATCAGGTAATGATGATTGGATGGTTTCTGCTAGTTTATCTAAATCTACTTCAGTTCCTGTTGGAAGAATTTTTGTGATAAAGAGTAACTGAGCCATTTTTCTAAGGTCCAGTCGAGTTACATGAAGAACAAGTATAGTTTCTTGCTGCTTCTCTGCAACTTTGACATCTCCAAATTAAATCAGCGCCACAATTTGGGCAATTAAATTTTACACATTTATCATTAGGCATAATATGTCTGTTACAACAACTACATGTTGGTAAGGAAATACTAGATGACATAATGCAATTTTCTGTAAACTTCATTTATACCTTGCTTAGAATTTAAGCATAAATTATCTCAATAATTTTTTGAGCTCTCCTCCAATTAGAGTTTGAGCAGTTTTAATTGATCCTTTCATTCCAAGCAATTTGATTATTGAACTTGTATGAAAATCAAAATCATCTTTTTCTGAAATATCTTTTATTATTTCAGGTGTAATTGATTCAAATAATTTATTGATTGTTTGATTATCTATTCTCTCTAATAGTTTTCTTGCCAAAAGTTGTTTATCAAATTCTTTTCTAAATCTATTGTTCCATCTTTTTTGGTATTCATCAAGATCTGTTTGATTATTTGTTTTCAAAAATTTAGCAATTGCTTGCCCTGCAAATACTCCTCCCATACCACTAGTGAAAATTCCTCCAGCAGTAGTAGGCTTTGCTTGTCCTGCAGCATCACCAATGATTACTGTTTTTCCCTCAACAAAGTTCTCAATTGGTCCTTTAATCCAAATGGGCGCAAAAATTTTTCTAATTGTCGAATGAATTCCTTTTTCTTTTAAAATTTTATCTAGTACATCAGATACATTAATTCCTCTTCCTGCAACTCCGACTTTGCCTTTACCTTCATTTGATGGAATGATCCATGCAAAGAATCCTGGATATTTCTCCTGATCAAAAATTACTTCTACTTTTCCTTTCTTAATCCAGTCTGCATAGATTTCATATTGTGCAGATGAGATAATCCCTGTTCTGTCTTTGTGAATTAGTGATGACACCCCTCTGGCATCAACAAAAATTTTACAATCTATTTCTTCTTCATTTGTTCTAATTCCTGAATCTGTAATTTCTTGAAAACTTGTTCTAACTTTTATTACAGCACCATTTTTTTGAGCTTGAAATGCTATTTGTTTATCTAATTCTCTTCGGCTAATTTCAATTACTTTTTGTTTTTTTGAATTTATTGTAAAATTATTTCCATTTGGTGCTGTAACTTTAGCTGATTCTATCATATGATCAAATGTTTTTCTAAATGGGATTACTCCTAATTCTTCTAAACCTGCAATACTGACTAGTCCTCCACAATGTTCTGGTGTGCCGATTTCATAATCTTCTTCAATTACTAGCACTGACAATTCTTTTGAGGCAATTTCTCGTGCACATAATAATCCTGCAACACTTCCACCTGCAATTACTACGTCATAGTTCACAGTTTTTGTTTCTTTGTCAATTATTTAATTCAAAAGTTTTTCATTATGCCTGTATTTGATTATGGCATGGGAGACATCAAACAGGTGATAGTTGTAAGGACTGATCTTGGAATGGGAAAAGGCAAGATTGCAGCTCAGGTGGGCCATGCTTGTGTACTTGGAGCAGAACATGTCAGAAAATCCCATCCTGAATGGTTTGCAACTTGGTGGACTGGACAAGAAAAAATTGTTCTCAAAGTTTCAGGTATCAAAGATTTACAAGAAATCAAAAAACACGCAATTGATTTGAATCTACCTTGGTCTGAAGTCACAGATGCTGGTCATACTCAGATATCTCCTGGAACCACAACTTGTATTTCAATTGGACCTGCACCTGAAAATCTTATTGATAAAATCACTCGAGATCTCAAATTAATGTAATAATTCATTCTTGGAATAAGATATAACCCGGCTAGATATTTTTTGAATTATGAATAAAAAAGGTCTAATTGTTGCTGCATTTTTTGGCACAATAATGCTTACATCATTAGCTGCTGGAACATTATTAAATAAAACTCCTCAACCATCTGAAAATTCTGAAATAACAATTACTGGAACTCCTGCTGATAATTTTCCTGATGAACAGCGTGCTCAGTTTTGTGGTTCTAGTGATGCAAAGTCTACAAAATATGTACAAGAATTTTCTATTCCTACAGAGTGTACAAACCCATTAGCTGTTGTTGTTGATTATGATGGAAATGTTTGGTTTGCTGAAACTAATACTGGAGGTTTGGGAAAATTTAACCCTATTACTGAAACCTTTACTGAGTATGAAAATCCTGCATGGCCTCCTGGTGCACGTTCAATGATGTGGGGAATTGATTATGCTCCTGATGGTTCTGTTTGGTATACTGATGAAACATATGATTCTGTATGGAAATTTTCAACTATTGATGAAAAATACACTCGATTAGCATATCCTACTGAAGGCGACGCATTACCACAAAAACTCCAAATTGATGGTTCTCAAATAATTGTTAATGATTTTACTGGAAATAAACTCACGTTATTGGATCCAAATCAATCTGGTGAAGACGTAAACTATCTTAGTATTCCTTCACCTGTTGATAATTCTGTAACTGCAGACTTTACTGTTGATGCTAATCATAACATTTGGTTTACAAATTGGTTATTCCAACAAGGTGGAGTTTTAGTTAAATTCAATCAAAATGATTATCTTGATTCTGTAACAAATTCTGGTAAACAACATCTTCCGTTACTTGACTTCATTGATGTTTACGAATTGCCAAGAACATTATTTACTCCAAATGGAGCTACAGTATCTAATGATGGGTTAATTTGGTTAGCTGATACCACATCATCTTCATTTTTCAGTTTTGATCCAACAACTGAAAAATTTATTCAATATGTTACAGCAGATCCATTACTTAGTACATATGGAAATCAAACAGGAATTGTAAAAACTCCTATTTCTCGACCTTACTGGATTGATACTGATGATCAAGGACGTATAATTTTCAATGGACAAACTGCAAATAATATTTCTGTAATGGATCCAAAATCTCAATCCCTTGTAGAATATCAAATCCCATCAAAGAATCCTAATTGGGGAGACTGTGATCCTGGAACTGGTATGATGATATCAGATTGTGGTTTAGCTCAAGTCTTTGATTTTGCTATAGATGGGGAAAAAATTTGGTTTACTGAATGGGTAGAAAACAATATTGGTGTAGTTGATACAACTATTCCTTTACCCCTTGACATTCAACTAGAAAATGAAACCCTTGTGATGAATCCTGGAGATTCACAACATCTCAACTTTATTGTATCTCCTAATTCTGAAAATGACTTAGGTGTTTCATTAATTCTTGAATCTACGCATGATTTTTTGAATGTTGAACTAGACATGAATAGTCCTGAAACATTCCAATTAGATTTTGATGCCCCTAGACCAATTCATACTAACATTTCAATTACCGATGATGCAGCTCCTGGAACATACAAAATCCTTCTTGGAGCTCAATTATCTGATGTTGCAATTAGCAAATTTGTTACTGTGACAATAGAGTGATCCCACATTTAGATTCTTTAATTGGAATTTCAGTTTATAGTACTGATTTTGATGGAATTGGTGGAAAAATTAGAATCACACCTGAAGATTTTCATGTCAGTGAATTAATTTCTCAAAAAGCAAAAAAATCAATTGATGATAAAGATGGTTATGCTGTTTACAAATTAAAAAAGAAAAAAATTGATACCAATCACGCATTATCTGATATTTTTAAGAAAAAAGGGATTCGATTAAAGTCCCTTGGACTAAAAGATGCATCTGCAGTAACTGAACAGTTTGTTTGTGCTGGAAATAAAGGACGAGGTGTTGAAAATTTTTCTACTGAAAAATATTCACTTGAAAAACTTGGTCATGTAAAAAAACCCTTATCAAAAAAAGACATGATTGGAAATCATTTTAAAATAAAAATCTCCCAATGCTCTGATGGGTTATCATCTTTTGATGGGTATGAAAAAATTCTAAATTTTTATGGCTACCAACGTTTTGGCTCAAAAAGACCTGTTACCCATCTAATTGGTAAGGCCATTCTTCAAAGAGATTTCAAAAATGCAGTTGATTTGGTATTGTCTTTTACATCTAGTTATGATTCAAAGGAAAATACTGAGATTCGAGAAAAATTAGTAGATCCTGCAAATTATGAAAAATATTTTGATAAAGTTCCATTTCAGATGGATATTGAAAGAATTGTTTTATCAGAAATGATTGAACATGGTGATCATCTTCGAGCCATTCGTGCTATTCCGCTATCTTTACGACGATTTTACATTCAGGCATATCAGTCATTTATTTTCAATCAGTCATTGAGTTCTGCATTTTCTGATGGTGAAAATCTCTTTGACGCAGAATCTGGTGATATTTGTTTTGATTTTAAAGGAATAATTGGAAAATATGTGAAAGGGATGGATCAATATTTGGCATTACCATTTGTTGGTTATTCTTATTACAAAAAAACAAGATTTGATTATCAAATTTCAAAAATTTTACAAGCAGAAGAGATCGCACCTAAAGATTTTTTCATAAAAGAAATGCAAGAAGTAAGTAACGAAGGTGGTTTTAGACAAGCTGCAATTCAGTGCACTGATTATTTTTCACATGATGACGTGACAGAGTTTTCTTTATCTCGTGGTTCTTTTGCAACAATTCTGTTAAGAGAAATAATGAAACCCAAAGATCCGATGACTGCTGGTTTTTGAGATCTAATTTTTAATGAAAATTTATCAGATGTCTTTAAGTTGGTCTTTTTCTTAAGATGATATGGGAAAAATGGAAAAAGCTTACATGTTAATTAGCTGTGAAATTGGAGAAGAACAATCACTTTGTTCACAGTTAACTGAAATTCCTGAAATAAAAAATTGCTTGGTAACTTTTGGTAGTTATGATATTGTTGCAGAATTTGTTACAGATTCTTCAGTTGATATGAATAAAATAATTACATCTAAAATTAGAAAATTGCAAAAAATTCGTAGCACTATCACACTTCGTGTAATTAACTAATTTCTTTTGAGAATTTTAATGACTGATCCTATCCCTATAGTTATGATTCCTGCAATAATTATTTCAAATCCGTATGTTATCCATTTTGGATTAGAATACATGAAGGATGATTCTGGCCCAACAATTGATAATCCCTGCAGATAAAATATTATTCCTAGAACCAAGAAAATTATTCCACTAGTGCTTACTATGAGGCCTATTTTCATGAGAAATCTATCTATCTAGTCCTAAAAAGGGTAAAGAGAATTGATAATTTGACCAAATGATTTTTGGGCTCAGTCTTTAATGATTTTCTCAATATTATACAAAATGTACAACTGGGAGAATTCTTTTCAATCAAATGAACACAAACATTTAGGCTTGATATTATTTGGATCCTCAGCATCACTTGCAGTGATTTTATTTCTAATTTTTCATCCTCAAATTGAGGCAATTAACAAAGAATCCCCAATTTTGATTAACATCATGTTTTTTCCTGCAATGGCAATAGGATTTCTTTATGGGATGAGAATTACTGAGAGAGCAGTAAAACCTTCTGAGATTCGTAGTCCGATAAAACGTTCAATTGTAAAAATTTTCTTGTTTTTCTTTGTAATGGGCGGTATGTTTAGTTCTGTAAACTTTGCAATTAATGGGGGTAGTATAATGCCTGACATTTCCATCTTAGAAGATGGACTGGTTCCATGGTTAAGCTCTTTTGTAACTGCAAATGGCGGAGCTACTTTTCTAATTATTTCAAGTATTGCCCTAATGGCTGCAGCAACAAAAAGAATAGTTGGAATGAATTCTGGATTTCTAAATAGATTAGTTACATTTGTTGGAACCTTTGTGTTCTTTACTATCTTGGTTCTAAGTTTTACAAAATCTGATCCTACCTCATCTGGAGTTTTCTTGTATACTTTTTATCAAGCAGGAATTGTTGGTGGTGCATTTTATGCAATGAACAGACTGACAAAAGATCAAAACATGTTAGAAGATTTTAGTAATGGCTACTAGTTATTCATCAAAATCAACATAGATTCCTGCGATTTTATTATTTATTCTATCGTGATATTTCTCACAATCTTCAGCTTTGAAATCATTTGCTTTACATTCATTGAAATGTGCTGTATGATCTCTTTGTATGTTATCTGCAAAGAGTACATTTCCTCCAATTGCTAGTGCAATTAATGCAATTACGGTGAGACTGGCAGCAACTACAATCATAGAATATCCTACTTGTGCATGATTGTGAGTCTCTTTCATTTACAGAAAATCCATAACTCTAGAATTTAATCTTTTCAAGTCTAATTTTTGCGATCAAATTAGTGCTAGATTGGTGCATTTTGGGAACAAAGAAAAGAAAGTAATACAAAATACATTCATTGAGTATTCAAATTCTCCAGTATGAGTTTCTTGGACCCATTCCTCTTGATGAATGGGGTCCGCCTATGGAAAAACTGGTATATTTGATAATGTCTCGTGACAAAGATAAATTCAACATAATTTATGTTGGCAATTGTGAAAAAACAGATGATGTGGCATTTTTTACCCAAAACTCACATTTCAAGTGCTGGATGCAGCATTCAGTTTCAGAAAAAACATTACATCTTGCAATATTGCCATTATTTGAGTCAAGTACTGAAAGTAGACAAAATATTCTCCAAAAAATAATTAATCGTTACAAACCTGTTTGCAATACTGATGAAATAATTACTCCAAAACCTGATTATGTTGTGAGAACAGAATCAGAAAAGTTTTCTTGTCCTTGCTGTGGTAAAGACATGAAACCTGAAAAAATTCTTGAAAAATCAACACTTTATCGTTGTACTGGTTGTGGGATTAGTGATACTAAACTTAATTCTTAGATTTGTTTTGAACATCAAAAATTTGTAACATTAGTAAATCCATTGCTTTTTTCAAGTGTCCAAACTCGTTGATTGAATGCATCTGTCCTTCTACTAATGCTCGCATTATTTTTATGGAATTTTTTTGATAATCATCTGATGCAACAATCTCCATTGCATTAATTTTTGATAATAAATTGTCTAATTCTTTAATCATTTCATCTGCAGGCTTGTGTTTATCCATATTTTTCTAAAATGATTTTGATATATGAATTATTACAGTAAATCCTCATCAATTGTCTGAATAGGATCTATGTACTGTTGGCATGTACAGTTAGGAATTTGGCATTTTCCAGCTTTGATAATTGAATCACTCTTCTCATTTAAGATATGTATTTCATCTGTATGGTGACATCGTTTACAATTCATTATGCGAATTTCATTTCTCCACTATTTAAGCCAGAAAGTTAAGGAATTAAAACTCCCCTTGCCTCGATTTCTGAATCTTTTAATTTTTTGAGTGCTTCATTTGCATTCTCTAATGGAAATGTTTGTGTAACTACTTCGATATTTTTTTCATCACAAATTTTGATTACTTGCTCCATGTCTTTTGTAGAACCAATTAGTGTTCCTCTAATTGTTTTTTCTTCAAATGCACTAAATGCTGGATTCTCTCCAACTGTTGCAATTACAATTAGTCCTCCTTTTTTGACTGATTTTATTGCAGTATCCGTAACAATGTCTGCTGGTGCAAAAACAATTGCAGCATCAAGTGTTCCATGTTTTTCTTTTAGTGCAGATAAAAACTCTTCTTGGTTTTCTGAAAATTTCATTGCATCATTAGCTCCTAATCTTTTTGCAACATCTAAATGACTTTGAGTTCTAGAAAATGCAATCACATCACAATTCTCAACTTTTGCAAACTGTACTGCCATATGTCCAACACCACCAATTCCAAAAATTCCAATTTTTTTACTTTGTTTTGGTTCTGCAGCTTTTACTGCCTTGTATGCTGTAATTCCTGCACAAAATAATGGTGCAGCATATTCTGCTTTCATGGATTCAGGAACTTTGGTTGCAAAATCTTCTGCAACTGTAATGTATTCGGTGTATCCTCCTTTGAAGGATTCTCCAGTAATTGTTGATGATTCACAAAGGTACTCTTTTCCTTCTAGACAATATTGGCATTTTTGACATGCTTCAAGTAGTGGGGTAATTCCTGCTCTGTCTCCAACTTTGAATTTAGTCACTCCTTCTCCAACTTCGATAATTTTACCAACTACTTCATGACCTGGAACTGTTGGAAGTGCTGGTGGGATTCCGATATCTAGCCAATCCCCTTCAATTCCATGAAGCTGTGAGTGACAAACACCACAGGCTTCAATTTTTAGTAAAATTTCATTTGGACGCTTGATTTCATGCCTATCAATTTGAGTTAATTTCAATGGATTTGTTTCAATTTTAGCGCATTCTGAGAGTACCATAGCACGCATTTTTTCCATAATTGCAACTATTAATCACTGAATTTTAAGATTCTCTCATTAGAAAAATAAAGGACTAATTCTGAATAATACCATGACTGAAATTACTGATGAGGATAAAGAAAGAGTCACTCTATTACGATTAGTTACAAGTTCTAAAAATGAATTCAAACAACTCTCATTAGATCAACTAAGTCGATTAGATACTTTACTTCAAAAAAAAGATTATTCTCATGACAAAAAAGCAAACAAATCAAAAGAAAAATTAATGAAAAAAATTAACGTCAGAATTTATGAATTAACTGAAGGGCGAGGAATCTGGGGTTAGCTCTAAGTACAAATATTCTATAAAATCTGATTAACCATGGTTGAGAATCATCTATCTTCTGAAACTAGTCCATACTTACTTCAACACAAAAACAACCCTGTTGATTGGTATGGTTGGAATGATGAGGCATTAAAAAAAGCTAAAGATGAAAACAAACCAATTTTTCTAAGTATTGGGTATAGTGCATGTCATTGGTGTCATGTGATGGCACATGAATCATTTGAAAATAATGATGTTGCAGAATTTATGAATAAAAATTTTGTAAACATCAAAGTTGATAGAGAAGAAAGACCCGACATTGATGATATCTACCAAAAAGTTTGTCAGATAGCAACAGGTCAAGGTGGTTGGCCTTTGAGTATTTTTCTTACACCTGATCAAAAACCATTCTATGCTGGAACATATTTTCCGGTATTGGATAATTATGGCCGTCCAGGATTTGGAAGTATTTGCAGACAACTCTCACAAGCTTGGACTGAAAAACCAAAAGATATTGAAAAATCAGCAGAAAAGTTTCTTGTAACGTTACAAAAAGCTGAAGCAATTACTGTTCCCTCAAAATTAGAACGTGTGCTGCTTGATGAGGCTGCATTGAATCTATTTCAATTAGGTGATTCTGCATATGGTGGATTTGGCTCTGCACCAAAATTCCCAAACGCTGCAAATGTTTCATTTTTGTTTCATTATGCAAAACTTTCAGGACACTCAAAATTTCAAGAATTTGGGCTCAAAACACTCCGAAAAATGGCACGAGGTGGGATTTTTGATCAAATTGGAGGTGGCTTTCATAGATATTCGACTGACGCTAAATGGCTTGTTCCACATTTTGAAAAAATGTTATATGACAATGCGCTGATTCCAGTTAATTTTGCTGAAGCATATCAAATTACAAATGATTCTTTCTATCTTGAAGTTATGCAAAAAACACTTGACTTTGTTTTACGAGAAATGACTTCACCTGAAGGTGGATTTTATTCAGCATACGATGCAGATTCTGAAGGTGTTGAAGGAAAATTTTATGTTTGGTCTAAAAATGAAATCAAAGAAATTTTGGGTGACGATGCAGATGTATTTTGTTTATTTTATGATGTAACTGATGGTGGAAATTGGGAAGGAAATACTATTTTGTGCAACAATTTGAATCTCTCAAATGTTGCCTTTAATTTTGGAATTACTGAAGAAAAGGTTAGCGAAATTCTAAAGACTTCCTCTGAAAAATTATTAAAAGTTCGCTCAAATAGAATTGCTCCGGGATTAGATGATAAGATTCTTGTTTCCTGGAATTCATTAATGATTACAGCATTTGCAAAGGGATATCGAGTTACAAATGATGCACGATACCTTGATGCTGCAAAAAATTGTATTTCCTTTATTGAGTATAATCTATTTTCAGATGGAAATCTATTACGTACTTTCAAAAACGGTACTGCAAAAATTGATGGATATCTTGAGGATTATTCATATTTTCTAAATGCATTACTTGATGTATTTGAAATTGAACCTAATGTAAAATATCTAAAACTAGCATCAAAACTAGGACATCATCTAGTTGATCATTTTTGGGATCCTGAAAATAACAATTTCTTTATGACTTCAGATAACCATGAAAAATTAATCATCAGACCAAAAAGTAACTATGATTTATCATTGCCATCAGGAAACTCTGTTTCAGCATTTGTGATGCTTCGATTATATCACATTTTGCATGAGCAAAAATTCCTTGATATTACTACAAAAATATTAGAATCTCAGGCACAAATGGCTGCAGAAAATCCCTTTGGCTTTGGATATCTACTCAATACACTTGCCATCTATTTAGAAAAACCTGTAGAAATTACAATCATTAACCAAGAAAATTTTGATATGATTCAATCTCTATTAATGAAATATTTACCAAATTCATTTAGAGTTACAATAAATGATTCTACTCAATTAGAAAAATTATCAGAATATCCTTTCTTTGCTGGTAAAAAATTTGAATCAAGCACTAGTGTTTTTGTTTGCAAGGATTTTTCATGTTCATTACCGTTACATACACTTGATGAAATAGATTCTAATCTCTAGACTTTTTTCAAATCAATTGAAATAATATTTCCAACTTGAGGTCTTCCAATGTTTTCATATCTTGATCTTGGCATTGCCATTGTCATTTGTGTTTGCTGATATGTTTTGATATTTACTGTTGGTTGTGCTTGAAGAATTGCCTCAAGTAATGGCATTACTTGTTCTTTGGTTTCAGAATCTAGTTTTTTTGAAACATTTTCAATTATCATCTGTTTTTGTGAAATTGGTTCAGTTGAAACATTCTCAATTAATGTCAATTGAATCATTTGACCATTATCTACAATTTGTGTAATTTTGAATTCATTTGTTGCTGACAATATTTTAGTAAATTCTTTCGATGATTTATCTTTAACGAATTGAAAAATACAAGACCGCCACTGCTAATAATACTGATGATATTACACCTAAAAAGAAAATAATTTTACTACCATCAATTTTCATAACTGACATCATTTTTGTTTGAAATTAAACTGTATTGATTTTAGAAAAATTATTTTTTTTATTCTACCTTGATATCGTTTTCTATGTCATTTTTTGGTTCATCTTTTGGTATTTTTTCATCTGTTGATGGTGTAATGGTCTCTAAAATTGATTTTTTAATCAATGGAGCCCGTTCTTTTATCATTTGATTGAATTCTCGCATATCCTCCAATCCTGGTGTTTGTTGTTGATTTTGGTAAGCTTGTAAAAATCCTGAATATACACATCCTGTAATAATCCCAAATGCTGTATCTGAGACTGATTCTATTTCTGGCACAAAATTCTCAGCAATTTGTCTGTATGATTCTGATTCACTAATGTAATAATCAATTAAACTATCAATGAATTCTTTATTTTCTTTAGAAATTACCATTATTTTTTTATCACATCTTTGTTTATTTAATTGTCTTTGATTAATCGTTTATTTATTCATCAATAATTTTCTAATTATTGTGGAAATTAGAATTTGATGAGGGATATTATAGAATATTTGATTCTAAAAAATTGATTGCAGGTTATTTTGATCCTGATTATGGTGATATTTTTCCAAAAGATAATGCATATGAAATAATTTTATCCATGCAAAAAAACCATGATCCAATTTTGGGTGGAATGCTAATGATTCCATTAGTTAAATTTCGTTTGTTTGATACTGATTTAGATACTGATATCACAAACGTAGAACAAAATGTTTCTAGAGTATCTGAGCATCTAATAAAATGGAAAAGTTTCTTATCTGAAATAAACCCAAAAATGCATTCTATAAGAATTTCTCATACTGATCAAGACATGTTGACAATAACATTTCCAATAACCTTCTCAAAACCCACTCCTCTTGAAAATGAACAATTATTACAAGAAATGTCCCCTACATTGGATTTGGTACAGCAATTAGATTTATTGTAAATACTTCAATTGATTACACGCATAAAACTGTGAAATTGACAATAATCAAAAATAAATCCAAATATTGTGGCAATATTGGAGATTAATTAGGAGATTGAAATGGATTTAACTTCAAATAAAAAAAAATGGATGTGGTATTTACTTACATTTACTATAATTGTTCTAATTATTGCTGTAACGATAAAAATTTACAGCATAGAGGAAAAAAATATCAAAACATCCGTTATTGAAAATCAAGTTGGAATTCAAGAAGTTATTACAAAATCTATTTCTAAAAATATTAGTTCTGAATTAGAATTGATAATATTTGAGCTTGATATTTTATCTAGATCCGATGAACTTCAAAATGATATTGGAACTGTAGAATCAAATCAATTAATGGTTCAAACCTTTGAACGTCTAAACTCTATCTCTCCAACTGCTCAAATTTTGGCCCTTGATGAAAATTTCAAAGTTTTATCACAAGTCAGCCAAAGTCATAATTCTTTAGTTGGATCTACAGTAAAAGGATTATCAGAACTAATTGATTCAGAAGAACAAATCATAGCATTAGAACCAAAAATTTTATCAATTAATACACTTCTATATGATGAACCCGAAATTGCAATAACATTTCCTATCATTAATCAAGAAACAAATCTCCCAAAGGGATTACTTTTGATAACATTTGCTTCAAGTGAATTTTTTGAGCGTCATGGGAACATCTATGATATTGAATCTCAGTTTTTGATGGTTATGGATGAAAACCACATCTTACTAATTCATCCTAATATGGAAAATGTAGGTAAAGATTTTTTCGGAGATGAAATTCAAAATTCTATTGAACATAACTCTATTCTAAATGATCATATTCAAACTGTTCTCAAGGGAAATTTATCCACTATACTTTTTACATTGGATGATGATATTGGTGAGAGATTAAACACTGGAATTCCTGTAATAATTAATGGTAAAACTGAATTCATGTTTGCAGTAGTTACGCCTACACAGTCAATAAACAAGGCAATAGATGAGACTATCTTTTTTTCAAAAATTCAAACTGTCTTTTTATTACTATCTACAATTGTGGTGTTGTTAGTATTATTAGTTAAACGTTCACAGAGTTTCAAAAAAGAAAAACTATCTGTGATAGGACAACTTTCTTCAAATATTGCACATGACATACGAAATCCATTGGGCACGATTAAAAATGCTGGAGTTATAATTGATAAAGAAAATAATAACAACAATGAAGTAATCTCCAGGGAATTAAATCGTATCAATATTTCTGTAAAACGAATTTCTCATCAGGTTGAAGAGGTGTTAAACTATGTAAGAACAACTCCGATGATATTAAAGCCCCATTCAATTAATCAAACACTCAAAGAAGCAATTGGCACATTGGATATTCCATCAAATATTAAAATCAATATTCCAAAAAATGATATTACAATTAATTTTGATCATGAAAAAATGTTAATTGTATTTGTAAATATTATTCTAAATGCAATACAGTCTATTGATAAAAACAATGGCCATATTACAATTAAAATGCATGAAAATTCATCAGATGTGACACTTGAATTTGAAAATTCTGGACCAAACATATCATCATATGATTTGAAACATCTTTTTGATACGTTATTTACAACTAAACTAGAAGGAACTGGTTTAGGACTTTCAAGCTGTAAAAATATTATTGAGCAACATAACGGAACTATAAGTGCAAAATCTGAACCTGTAACATTCTCAATTAAATTACCTAAATGATGATTCAAGAAAAATTGATTAGCAATATGGAGGTAAAATTGGAATATGCCTAATTCACGAATTCTCTTAGTTGATGATGATGTCCAGTTTTTGGAAGCTACTGAATACATGCTAAAATACGAAAATTATACGGTTATTACGGCAAAAAATGGGGAAGAGGCCATTACAAAATACAAGGAATCTGAGCCTGATATTGTTTTAATGGATCTAAAGATGCCTGTGATGAGTGGTTATGACGCGTTTTTTAAAATAAAAAAAGACGATCCTGATGCAAAAATCGTCTTTACATCAGCCTATGCAATAAATAATCAAGAATTTGAAAAGGCAAAAAATTCAGGATTATATGGATTATTAACAAAACCTTTTGATCTAAATGAATTAAACAAAATAATCACATCAAAAAATTAATCATCCTACTTTAGATTTTTTTAGTACACTATATCTTGCATGAAAATATTTTGTAGATTCTTTGAAAAAAACTAGAAACCATTTTTTTAGTTCTTTATCTGTTTCAAAAATAGGTTCTAAACTTTTAATTCCAATGTTTGTTGTATTGTTTTTTTGTATTGGTTGATATAATAAATTAACAAAAAACCAATATGAAATTTGTTCTGCTAGCTTTTCTTCTGAAATAATTTCAAAATTTCTTTGATATTTTATATGTACATATGACATTAATTCATAAAATGGTATTCCAGATGCAACTTGAATCTGTGGATTGTCTGCAAGTAATCCATTTGCCAAGAATTTAATTCCATATATTTTATTTCCAATTTTTGATTTAATATGTTCCCATTTTCCAAAAACTTTAGGTAAAATTTTGGCATATTTTTTTGCAATTTTATCTATTTCTTTATCATCAAGATTCATCACATCAATGCAATACAATACACCATACAATGATAATCTATATTTATCAGAAATCCCTGTTTTGAAACTTTTACCATCTTTTACAACTAATCCTAAATTTATAATTCCGTCTGAGTGTTTTCCTTTATCTTTTCTTCCAACAAGTAATCTTCTGTAAATTTTTTCTCGTTCACGTAATTTTGAAATGTCATTAGATATTGAAATTTTTGCAAAATCCCAAGTTGTCATTGCTTCATTGTTACTCATAATTTTTAACAGATTCTGAACGTTTTGTTGATGTTTGTTTAATCCAGATTTTTTTCCATATGTTGATCCGTAATGACGATGTGAATTTGGACGTAGATACAACTTGTAGTTTTGTAAATTCCCAAATGTAGAGTCATTTTCTAAAGGCATACCGTTATACGGTATCTCTTGTTATATATAACTCAGGTTCAATTATTGCATGAAGCAACAAATCATACGCAATTGGCAACACTCGCCTTCTAAAACTCAGGTTGCAAGAATCCCTGTAAAAGCAGTGTCAAAATCCTTGCAACAATCCCAGACATTCACTCATGAAGACTTGATGGGTCTTTCATGGATGTTGTCTGAGGAGGGTGATTAAGAATGCCTAGACAATTGCATCACCAATATCATGCTGTGGGGATGAAAAAAATGAAACCAAAAGCTGACAATTTTTTTCTCAGTGGTGGATTTTCATCTTCTCAGTGGAACTGCACAAAACAAATCGATGATGTAGAGATTGAAGAAGCGTTTAATGAATTTGAACCAATTCTTCATGAATTTGATTTGGTTACAAGTCATTACAAATCAAAAAAATCTCATCAAAGATCAAGATGTGGTGTATCCGTATGATTTCTGCATCAACAATCCAAGAAATTGGTAAAACAAAAAGCACACAAGGTCTGATGACTTTGAGTCTTATTGGAATGCTGTTGAGCATGTCTATTTTTTTACCGGATATGTCTGCATTTGCAGAGACTTCCCAAACTTCAGTAATTAAACTGGATGATGAGACAAGTCTTCAAAAAACAGTAACTGTCATGAGCATTCCTGAAAATAATGCCATGCCTTGGGGTACCGTCAAAGGTAAAGTCCATGATCCTGTTCAAGGATATCCTGTGATTATTCAGTTCTTCGAGTCCCTAGAAGACGTTCCTATTCATGTTGCACAGGTAAACTTGAAAGGAGATGACTCCTTTGAGTATCGATTCCGAGTCCTATCAGTAGATGAGGGTAACATCACCCATTTTTTTGAAGGCGACTATTATGTCAAAATCTTCAAGGTGATAAACACACCCACCGATAATTTAGCCTCAGCCTAAATTATCTTCATCTCTTTTTTTACTAAGGTAAATGATCTTTTTTCCAATTTTCTGCATCATTTATGCAGTTAAACCAATTCACTTCAATTTCATCTGAATCAAATTCTTCAAATTCATTTTTGAATTTTTTATCACATTGGTTTTTCATATTTTCTGATATTTGGATTACTTTTTGAGATGAAACTCCTTGAGGTTCTTCAAATTTTTCTCCCCCTTCATAATATTTTACACCAGCTTTTGCTGCTTGAAATTCAGCTAATCCTAAATTTTGATACTCATAAGCTTCTTGAATTTGTGTATCTGATCTAATTTTTGCTGATTCATCACCTGTTCTCATCCATTTAATGAAATGTATGTCACTTTCCAACTGTGTTTCTGATGATAATTTTAGTAATGATACTGAACTTTCAAAAATTTCTGGAGGTGTTAAATCATCATATTTAGAAATTATGTCTTTGAATTTAATCAAATGTTCATCATAGTAATTCAATAATTCTTCTTTTGAAATATCTCCTTCAATCCAACTATTTTTTTCAGAATAAAATTTTATTTGTAAATCACTGACATCCTTTTCAATTTGATTTAATTCATTTCCAAATTGAAATCCTTTTTGTTTTCCTTGATCAAATGAATAATTGTATCCAATAATTGAACTAATTAAAATTATAACTATTGTAACAATGACAATGTTTTGAATTTTCTTTTTTTTCAAAGATAATCTATGTAGTTCCCATCATCGTCTAATTTTAATTCAATTGTAAATTCTGTTCCGCTAATAAAAGAGTCATTACGAATTGTCCTAACTCTGCCAATTACTAATTCATATGGCCAAATCTCGACCACAATTGCGCCTACTTTTGCAGTAGGTGTTTCTGTAATTTCCATATCTTCACGGTTAACTCCGTGTTTTTCTAACATGTGAAGTGAATGATCTAATAGTGGTTTTGGATTATTATAATTTAAAACCCAAACTGTTCCTTCATAATCAATTTTTTGCAATTTGAAATGATTCTAAATT
>Ga0209992_10001521_pt1 | contig 24008 bp, 36 predicted proteins | sample 2SBtaG_2_FD_182564 | JGI IMG/M metagenome (GOLD analysis project Ga0209992, IMG submission 182564) | Deep subsurface microbial communities from Kolumbo volcano to uncover new lineages of life (NeLLi) - 2SBTROV12_ACTIVE470 metaG (SPAdes)... | ecosystem: Environmental > Aquatic > Marine >... | reverse complement strand
TTTTGAAAAAATCTCAAAAAATTAATCCTATAGACATTTGATCGGAATAGATCTTTTTGAAAAAATCTCAAAAATAAATTCTACAAAATCTTTAAAAACAAGGCAAACTGTATTTTTTCGACATTCATGGCAGAAAAAAAATCTACAAAGACCACAAAAGCAAAGACCACAAAAGCAAAGACCACAAAAGCAAAGACCACAAAAGCAAAGACCACAAAAGCAAAAACTGCAAAGTCCAAAACTAAAAAGAAAAGAATCAAAGATGAGCCAAGTGGTGATATGGGACTTGTCATTGTTGATGATGATATTGTAATTGATCAAGAAAAAATCAATGAAGAACGCAGAGCATATCTTGAAGAAGCAAGATCTCAAGAGGCATCTGACTAGTAATCTTTATCAGATCCAAAACCATACTTAATTCATGCGTGCATTATGTTTGATTACTGTAAAACCTGGAAAAGTAGATTCTGTAGTCACAATATTGAAGAAAAAACGAAAAATTGTAAAACAAGTAATGATAGTAGCGGGTAGAGCAGACATTAGTGTATTTTTACAAGGAAATATTGATGAAATTAATCACATGGTAATTGATTTTAAAAAAATTAAAGATATTGTAACTACTGAGACATTAATTGAAGTGGAGGTTAATCTAGGTTGGTAAGAGCAATTATTTTGGTAAAATCTCCAAAAAAACTCATTGCAGCAAGACTAAGAAAAATTGCCTCTGTATCTGATTCTTTTCCTACTAGTGGCCAATTTGACGCTATTGCCATAATTGATGTAGATGATCTTGTAGAAATAAAAGATGTGGCAAATAATATTCAAAAAATTAGCGGTGTAGAGCGAACTGAAACAATGGTGGAGGTTCAATGACAAGTGATTTAAAGAACTTCGAGGTAGTCTGTCTGTGAATATCAAAAAAGTTGGAAATGTAATTTTGGCTGTAAAAGACTTGGATAAGTCCCTTGAATTTTACAATGAAATTATCGGTCTTCCAATTAAAAACCAAAGACGATCATGGATAGATTTGGGTACTTCTGGTGCATTATTGAGTTTACATCCTGCATCACTGACTGCACAACACAGTGGCAGTTCAATTGAAAATGGAATTACAATTGGATTTCTCGTAGGTGATGTAAAATCTGCAGTTGATGAATTAAGAAGTAAAGGAGTCACAATTTATCGAGACATCATTGAAAAAGATACTGGAAAAAATGCAATAATTCAGGATCCTGATGAATATTTGATATCCTTGTTTGAACCAATCTATAATGATAAAGATCAACAAACTGGTGGATATCATGGATTTACGCCAGCCTAGATTGTTTTTTTATTAAAAACTAATATTACAATTTTTTAGAATATTTACAATATGACTAATAGGAAACCTATTGATTTTGAAATAATTAAAGAACCTTGGAACAAGTATCAACTTGTAGATAATTCTGTTTTGAAAACTCGAACCGTACTTAAAAAAATTGAGCGAGTCATGGATGGTGATAAAGTATCTTTTACAGTTGATGCTCAAACTCTTACTGTGATATATCCTGAAAACAGTTTGAAAGGAACCCCAAATCCAAGACCAATATCAAAAAAAGATATTCTGGATTCTGTAGAAAAATCAGATATGCATTATGATACCCTTTCACAAGAATTCAATGAATATCATCTTGATGACGGAACAAAAATTAAAATTTTTACAAATGTTACTACTGTTTCAAGAACTACACTAAAAGATCCTAAAGGAGATCCCGTATACAACATTAAATCTACTAATACAGTTGAGATTAAACCTTCTGAACAATACAAACAAACTAAAAAATAATTTTTAAATTACTTTTTTAATTAACGAAATGAGTTTTTCTACTCCCCGTTCCGTTCTATTTATTGAGATGTAAAAAGTTACATCATTTTTTTGTAAAATTAAAATAATTACTTTTTGATGTTGTAAAATAACATGTTCCAGTTTTCCAACAGATTTTGCAGTATCTTTTCTTAAAGACATTAATGTAGACAAAATAAAAAATTCATTTTTTACTTGTTCTGATTTTAATAATGGTTTAAGTTTTGGATTTACTATTCCTGCTAATGTTCTACCGTAAACATTGATAACTCCTGCATATCTGATATTTTTAGAAATTTTTAAAATGTTTTGACATTGTTTTCTATATTTTATTATCGTGTCTTTCCATTTATCTGCAGGAGTTTTTACCATGTTAAAAATTATATTTTGAAATTAATAAGGATTCTTACTAGTTTGTATATGATTCATTTTCTTAAAAATCACTAAAATTATTTAGAATTTGATTTTTTTTCTAATTTTTTCTTTAATTCGTTATTTTCTTTTAACAACTTGTCATTTTCTGCTCTTAAGATCTCCGTAGAATTTTTCTTAGTATACAATGGATGTCCTGGTGGAATAACTGTGGAATTCATTGATAACAGTCCTGATGCATATTGTTGATACATTTGTTGGAAACCTTGGAGTTTCTGATTAATGGTTTCATTTTCTTGGGAAAATCTCTCTTTTGTTGGATTTTCATAAATTTTAAACATTGGATGAGAACGACCTGGAGGCAATCTTGGGAATTGAAATGCCATATGCGGAATATTTGGATTTAATCCGTAAAGGTCTTGCAAGTGTCTATTTACTGCATCATCCATGTAAATGGTTCAAATTTACCATATTTCTGCATTACTTTGGGCATTTGATATACCAATTAGTAAAATCTCAGTCATTTTAGCTCAAATTGAGTTGATCGCAGATCCTTATAGATTCCTCATTTGGATCGCAAATACACATGACAAAATCAAAAAAGACTTGTCTACGATGTAAAAATGACATCTTGGAAAAAGATCTTCATAAAATTGTGATATATGTTGTTCAAGAAAAATTTACTGAACATCATTATGAACATGTAGAGTGTCCTGGAAAATTTACTGTTTGAAAAATTTATTTTAAAATTAGTTATCCTCTAAATTCGTATACTTTGTAAATCTCACCAGTTAGCCTTGAACGATATTTCCATTCATCTTTATTCCAAATTATTTGCTTAAAATTTTTTTGAGAATCTGAATTTAATCTGTTATACACGTCACTTCCAATTAAAATTTGATCAGGTTTGGCCATACTCTGAATCTTTGCAGCAATATTCATCGCAGGTCCGATAATATCTACATGGGATTGCGCAATGTCTGCCCCATACCTGACTATCATATTCTGTCCATGGTCTACACCAATTTTCACCATTAAATCAGGATAATCATATTGATTAAGAATTGGATTAATTCCTTTATGGATTACAGAAATCATAGATTTTGCACAATTTATTGCATTTTCTGAAGCAGATAATTCATTTTCTTCGGCATCAAAATATCCAATTACTGAATCACCTACAAATTTTAACACATAACCATTATTTTGTCTAACAACTGCGGCCATTTCTTGAGCAAATGAACCTATAATTATTGCAATTTTTTCTGCAGGCATTTGTAAAGTCATTGTGGTTGAACCTACTAAATCAACATAAAGTACCATCATGTTTAATTTTGAAAAAACATGTTTTCGTAGAAATTTATCTGATTCATCAATTAATCCTGTATATTGATATCCTTTTTTCAATGCACCCCAAACCCTCTTTTGAGTTTCTAAAATCATTTCATCAGAATTAATCACTTGATTGTTACTAGGAATATTATCTTTATTGGATGTATCATCAGATGTATTTTCTGATTTAAGGTCATCACCAGTCATAATACATCATCTATTCTAGAGGAAAATCCACTCCGCAATGAAGGCATTTACCTCTACTCCCTTTGTATTTTTCATTAAAATACTCCACAATCTCACCTTCACAAATATTACACTTAAACTTGGATTTACCCATGCCTAGAATCCAGAATATGTCTATTTAGAGATTGATGAAGGTTTAAGGAGAAGAATAATTTGCTATCTCATGTGCGGTTAGATACAAGATCTCCTAATGAATTCATACAAATTTTAAATAAAAAAAATGAAATCATTCAAAAAATTTTTCTATCTAAAATCTCAGAACTGACTAAAACAATTAATGTAAATGTCATGATGGGTGATTCAACTGTTACAGAGCAAAAAACTTTTGATCCAAAACAAGTAATGGATTTTTTCCAACAAATTAATAATAATCTAAATGGTTGGTCTCTTCAAGATGTAACTATTTCTAATAATGAAGATGTTAGAAGAATTTTTACTAAATTTGAAGTCATGGAAGGTAATTATTTAATTTCAGGACATATTTCTATACAATTTCATGTTTTGTTATATTACAAACCTGAACAACGTGTAATTGATTGTCAGAAGGAATTATCAGATATTGTAGATTTAACAAAAAATAAAGAAAAAGAACTTTCAGATAATAGTGATCAATTTGTTTTAGATAAATTAAAAGAAAAAGGATACAAAGATTTTGATCATCAAAAATTATTTGAAATTCTTTATGAAAAAGATGAACTACGAGAAAAAATTTATGATGAAATTCAACAAGAAGCCGATGTAGATTTTAAAGAACTATCTGAAAAAAAGAAAAAATTGTTTAACGAACTTGATTCCCTTTTAATTGAAACCTATCAAACATCTTCTGTGTTAATTGATGATTCAAGATTAGTTACAGGTGAAGAAGGTTGTCTTTGTACATTTGATTTAGAATTTGTAAAAAATAACAACAGGGAAGGTTTGTTTGATCCTAGAAAAATGTCTGATGATGTGAAAGAAAAAATTACAAAAAGATTAGATGAGTTTGAATCAATTATAAATTAAAACCAAGGAACCGGAAAATGAGAATATTTCTCAAAGGGGAGATCCGATCCCTCGATATAATTTTAAGAAATTAATGCAAGTATTTAGTCATTGCTGGAAATTTAGGCATAAAATTCACAAAAAATAAATTTTTTTGCATAGAAGAAGTCAAATACGCCACATTTCTAGCAACATTTCCAATGAATCCAACATATGATGAAATAGTAAAAGCAAATTCCATGCGAGGAAATAATATTAAAAAAACACCGTTAATCCATTCACCAACATTTAGTGATCTTACTGGTTCAGACATTCATCTCAAAGCAGAATTTAGACAAAGAACTGGTTCTTTTAAAATTAGAGGAGCATATTACAAAATAATTTCATTATCTGATGATGAAAAGAAACGTGGTGTTGTTGCAGCTTCTGCAGGAAACCATGCACAAGGAGTAGCTTTTGCATCCGAGTTAGAAAAAATTCCGTGTACTATTGTTATGCCAAAAAATGCATCACCTGCAAAAGTTTCTGCAACTAAAGGGTATGGTGCAAAAGTAATTCTTGAAGGCATAAATTATGATGAATCATCATCAAAAGCAAAAGAGATTGCCAAAGAAACAGGCGCCACAATGATACATGCTTTTGATGATCCTCAAATCATTGCAGCTCAAGGAGTCATAGGTTTAGAAATATTAGAACAACTACCAGATGTAGATGAGATATATCTTCCAATAGGTGGAGGAGGCTTGGCAGCAGGTACGTTAATTGCAATTAAAGAAAAAAATCCAAACATCAAAGTTATTGGAGTTCAATCTAATTCATTTCCATCAATGTACGAATCAGTAAAAAAAGGAACATTAACTGAAAGTGGCGGAGAAAAAACGATTGCAGATGGAATATCAGTGCGAATTCCAGGACAACTAACATTTTCAGTAATCAATGAACTCATTGATGAAATTGTTCTTGTAGATGATACTGAAATCACAAAAGCAATGTTTTTGTTAATGGAGCGAATGAAGTTTGTAGTTGAGCCAGCTGGTGCAGTAAGTTTAGCTTATTTAATTTCCAAAAAACCCTCTCCTGGAAAAAAAGTTGTAGCTGTTTTGGCAGGAGGGAATGTGGATATGTATCTTTTAGGCCAAATTGTAGATAAAGGACTTGCAGCAATGGGACGATTACTCGTTTTATCTATCGCATTGCCTGATAGGCCTGGAGTCTTTAAGGAAATCGTTGATGAAATTGCATCAGTAAATGCCAATATTGTAGAAGTAATTCATGACAGATTAAGTTCAAAAGTAAATGCTGGTTCAGTAACAGTTACACTTAGCCTTGAAACTCAAGGAAAAGAACAATCAGACAAATTAATTGAAATGTTAAGAACAAAGAATATTCAATTTGAATTATTGACGTAATTACTTGAATTTCTTTTTAGCAAATTTTGAAAGACCTTCTTTCTTTAATTGATTAGATTCTTTAATTACTGAATTATGTTGGTTAGATTTGTGTTGTTTTAATCTCTTTTTTAATATTGGAAATTCATTTGCAAGAATCTTTATTGCATAAATTCCTGCATTCCCTGCTTTGTTTACTCCTACTGATACTACAGGTGATCCTGATGGCATTTCAGTAATAGATAGTAGTGAATCCAATCCTCCAAAGGCAGAAAATTTTGATGTATCCATCTTTTTTTGATGTTTATCATTATAGACTAGTATCGGAACTCCGATTACTGGAATTGTTGTATGAGATGCAATCATTCCAGGTAAATGTGCAGCACCACCAGCTCCTGCAATGATTAGTTTAAAACCCATTTTTTCTGCATGTTGTGCATATTCTGTTAATCTTGCAGGGGTTCTATGTGCCGATACTATTTGATCTTCATGTTTAATTTTAAATTCATCTAATATTTTAGCTGCATCTTGCATTATTCTACTATCTGAACTAGACCCCATGATAATTCCAACAAGTGGTTTTTTTGAATAAGACACAATATTACAAAAAACTAGAGAGTAAATAACTATTACAATAATTTAGATCTATCAGTATCTATTTTTAATCCGTGTTTGATATCTCGGTAATGGGAAAAGTTCTAGGAATTATTGGTGGAGGTCAATTAGGAATGATGATCACAGAGGCTGCCAAGAATCTAACTGATGAAATATCAAAAATTATTGTTATTGATCCTGCTGAAAATTGTCCAGCATCTCAAGTGGGCGCACACCAAATTGTTGCAGATTTTAAGAATAAAGAGGCCATCATTGAATTATCTCAAAAATCAGACATCATCACATATGAAATAGAATCTGGAGATAGTGATGTTTTAAAATCTGTTGAAAAAAATGCTGAAATTAACCCCTCTCCTGAAACACTGAGAATAATTCAGGACAAATTTTTACAAAAAACATTTTTGAATGAAAATAAAATTCCTGTTCCTGAATTTATTGAAATAAACAATATCAATGATGTAAAAACTGGTTTGCAAACATTTGGATTTCCTGCATTACTAAAAGCAAGAAGAGACGCATATGATGGACGAGGTAATTATAAAATAAATTCTGAAGATGAAATCCAAAAAGCATTTGATTATTTTAAAGGTCAAAAATTACTACTTGAAAAATTCGTTCCATTTAAAATGGAAGTATCTGTTATTGCTTCTAGAAATACAAAGGGACAAATCAAAACATATCCTCTAGTTGAGAATATTCATGAAGAAAACATCTTACGTGAAACAATAGCTCCTGCTAGAGTTTCTGATGATGTAACAAAGAATGCAGAAATTATTGCAGAAAAAACCATGACTGTTCTAAAAGGTGCAGGAATATTTGGAATTGAAATGTTTGTTACTCAAGATGATTCGATTGTAATTAATGAAATAGCACCAAGAGTTCATAATTCAGGACATCATTCATTACAATCAAGTGAAACATCTCAATTTGAACAACATCTACGAGCAATATTGGGGTTGGAATTGGGCAGTACTAAATTAATTTACAATACTATCATGTATAACATATTGGGTTCAAAAGAATTTGAAGGAGAATACAAACCTCTTGAAATCACTGAAGAGAATTTATTTTTGAAAATGTATGGTAAAAAAATCTCTAAACCCCTAAGAAAGTTAGGCCACTTTAACTTGGTTGGAAGTAATGGTGAATCCATTGATCAATTAATCAAAAAACTTGATACCCTCAAAGAGAGGGCTGCAGTACAATCTATCTGATTAGGTTTATTAATTGTGAAGAAGAAAAAAATTCCATATGGCATTAACTGCTTCATTAATCCTTGCTGGAATTGCAATTGGATTGCTTGTACTTTATGCTGCAGATGTAGCAGTTGCAATGTCTTTAGATAGTGATCATGGATTTTTGCCCCTTGATCATATGCAAAGAGGAATGGGTCTGGGCGGACCGGCATTAATATTGCCCATAATTGCATTTTTCATTTCTATAAAAGAATCATCAAAAGGATTAGGGATTATGATAATTATTTCAGGCATTTTGATAATTATTGGTGGAATTGTAGTTTTAGTAAATCCTGCCCCTGAATCTTCTGATAAAGATCCTATTGCATCTATGGCAATGATGTTTGTTCCCGCAGCAATTCAATTAGCTTTGGGTGGAATTAAAATATCAAAATCCTAACTGAAAATAATATGCCCACTTGTGCAAAATGTGAAAATGATGTCAATAAAGTATATGATTGTGATCATACAGATTTTGAAGAATATTGTGTGGAATGTTACACTGAATTACATTACTATTTGACAGAAAAGGAATGATGGTATGTTAACTGATAAAGATATTGCAATTTACGCATTAGGGAAAACTGAGGGAATTAACTCATTGGCTGAAACATTGGGAAAAGGATTTGATGATGAAAAATACATTGAATCTTGGAATAAAACTATGAAATTATTGGGAGTTGATATGCCTTTAAAAGAACTAGAAAAAATTTACAACGAATTTGCAAAAAAAATGGATGAAATAGTAAATACTACAGAAGTAAAAAAACCAAAATCAAAAAATAAAAACCAAGAATAAAATAGTTCACAAAAAATATTATCATGTGAAAGAAATTTCAATTTCAGAATTATTAAAAAATATGAATGATGAAGGTAATTATGCTGATGATATTTGGAAAAATTGTTTAGATGAAAAAGGAAAAAGATACAAAAGAAAAAATATCAATAACTCATTAAAAAAATTAATAAATTTAGGGTTTATCAAAAAAATAAAAATTTCTAGTACTGATACATTTTACAATAAAGTACATTATCCTAATCCTGAGGATTATGTTGGATTTGTAAATAATATTATATTTGAAAATGAATCTAATCTTAAAAAAACAACAAAAAACTTGGAAAATAAAAAAATATTTGTAGATATTACAAAAGATCTTAATTCTTATAAATTAAAAAGTAATAGTAAAGAAGATTATGAAAAATTATTGGATTCATATTCCAATTTAACAGAACTTTCATCATCTATCTTATTAGTAAAAAATTCTAGTAATAATGAAAAATTCAAAAATCAATTATCTGATTGTGTTAATGAAATTAATGAAACATTGTTGAAGACAAAGAATAAAATTATTTCGGAAAGGAAATCTTCTGAAATGATTATTTTAGAACGACGTTTTGAAGGTAGAATTCCAAATGAAGGATTTTTGAAACTTTGATCTAATTAAGATGAATAAATTCAAAAAAATTCAACTATTTTATACTCTAAAAAGTGGTATTGAACATTGAAAGCAATAATTTTAGCTGGTGGTCGTGGAAAAAGACTAAACCCAATTACTGATTTTGTTCCAAAACCCCTAGTACCGATACAAAATATCCCAATAATAGAATGGCAAATAAAATATTTAAAAAAATTTAATGTGTCTGAAGTAATAATTTGTACAGGTTACAAAACAAAAATGATTGAAAATCATTTTAAATTAAAAAAAATTGGTGTTAAAATAAAATACTCCATAGAAAAAACTCCTTTAGGTACTGGTGGTGCAATTAAAAAAGCAGGAAAAATGATTGATGATAAATCATTTTTTGTAATTAATGGAGATATCATTACAAATATTGATTTAAACAAACTTCGAAAAAAATCTAATTCTATTGCAGCAATTGAATTAAGAACAAAATATGGTATTTTGGAAACTGATGATGAAAAAATAATTAGATTCAAAGAGAAAAAAGAAATTCCTGAAACATGGATGAATGCTGGAATTTATCACCTCCAAAAAGATATTTTAAAAGAATTACCTGTTAAAGGGGATATTGAAAAAACACTCTTTCCAGATTATGCAAAAAAAGGACAACTAAATACAATCAAATTTAAAAATACAAAATGGTATTCTGTAGATTCATTCAAAGATATGGAAGATTGCTCATTGGAAATTCAAAAAATCATCAAATAATTATTTGATTTATGCACCAGTTCTATGTAATGTGACCATCATATAGGCTACTTCCTCTACAAATGAATCATCATTACTAACTGATGTGTATTTTGTTGCATCATTCCAAAATGTTGTTTCTGGTACTGATTTTTCAATAATGAATTCTTGGCTCAATAATTTGTATGATCTTTTTTTAGGTTAATCTTCACACTCAACCAAAATTAACTTTTTACTAAAACTAGGGACTATTTTGAATAATAATCAAATGTTTGTTTAAAATGAATTTGTAAATTTTGGCATTATTTATCAAAACAGAACACTAGAATATCCACAATCCCTAGTAAATTCATGCGTTTAGCATATAGTTTGGGCTCACTTCTTTCAATAAATCAAGTTCTAAAATGCTCAAAAGTCCTATCAGATTCAAATCTTGATTCAATATGGATTCCTGAAACTTGGGGTATGGAGAATTTTTCCATGTTAAGTGCTGTATCTCAAAAATCAAGTACTCAAAAAATAGGCTCATCTATTATCAATATTTACTCAAGAAGTCCATCAACAATTGCTATGGGAGCAATTACTGTAGATACACTATCAAATGGACGATTAATTCTTGGTCTTGGAACAAGTAGTTTACCAATTGTTGAAGATTTTCATGGATACAAATTTGGAAATCCACTTCAAAGAATGAAAGAGTATGTTGAAATTATACGACTAATTTCATCTGGAAAAAAAATTAATTATTCAGGAAAAATATTTGAGTTAAAAAATTTTACATCAATAATAAAACCAATTAGAGATTCAATTCCAATTTATTTGGCTGCAATAAATCAAAAAATGGTAGATTTGACATGGAGTATTGGAGATGGGGTAATATTTTATCTTAGACCTCTTAATGAAATGAAAGAAACTATAACAAAAATGCAATCAAAGAAAAAAATTGATGTAACTTGCCAAATAATTACTTGTGTTGCAGAAGATTCAGAAAATGCCATACTACGTGCAAAAAAAACTTTGGCATTTTACATTTCTGTTGGAAAAATTTATAGAGAATTTTTAGAAAGAAATGGATTTAAAAATGAAATTTTTAATATTTTTGATGAATTTAAAAAATCTGGATTTAAATTAAATCATGAATTTGTAACTGACTCTATGTTACAATCCCTTTGTATTGCTGGAACGCCAGAGGAATGTAAAAATAAACTTCATACATTTACTTCATCGGGAATTGATTTACCTATTATTCAATTCAACCCTGTAGGAGACACACAAGAATCATTTATGTTATCAAAAAAAACATTTTTGGATGAAAAATAATGGTCAAAGTCGGCATTGCAGCATGTGGAACTATTCCATTTTCAAAAGATGATCAAAAAATAGAATCTTCATTACTAAAATCCACAAAAAATCTATTTGAGAATAACTCAAAAATTGATAAAAATGATATTGACGCAGTACTAGTTTCAACAAATAATAATTCAAAATACTTGTCCCCTATTCTCTCTGAAATGGCAGGAATACAGCCTAAAATTGCACATTCGATAGAAAGTCTATGTAATTCAGGTACAAATTCAATAGTTTCAGCATATTCTTACATAGCATCGGGATTAGCAGAAATGGTCCTTATTTCAGGAGCTGAGCGTTATGATAGCCCAGGACAAATATTGCAATGGGATGATTCAAGAGGAGAATTCAAACACCCAATTTTTTGGGCGTCATTATTTACAAAATCATACAAACGTGAATTTTCAATTTCAGATGAACGTTTGGCTATAGTTTCTGTAAAAAATCATAAACAAGCTAAAGAGAATCCAAATGCTTTTTCAAATAATACATATTCAGTACAAGATGTAATGAATTCTAAAAGATTAACAGATGATCTAAAACTATTGGATTGCTCTCAACCGTGTACAGGTAGTGCATCTATTATTTTAACAACAGAAAAAATGACTAAAAAAATTTCTGATACTCCAGTATGGATTTCAGGAATTGGTCAACAAACAACATCAGCAGGATTTACAAAAAATAATTCATTTACATCCATGGAATCCACACAACTAGCATCTCAAAAGGCATTAAAAATGTCTGATCATACAACAAAAGACATTGATGTTGCAGAAATCCATGATGCATTTTCCGTTTGTGAACCAATGGCTTTAGAATCTATGGGTTTTTCAGACCCTGGTAAAGGAATGAATTTAGTTGATGAATTACATGAAACAAATAATTATAAAATAAATCCAAGAGGTGGTTTAATTGGTTCTGGTCATCCATTAGGTGCAACAGGAATTTCACAAACAATTGAAATTACACAACAACTTCAATCAAATGCAAATCGTAGACAAGTTGATGATGCAAGAATTGGATTAATTCACAACATGTCTGCAGCAGCTACCTCGTCAACAGTATTGGTTTTAGAAAAATGAATTTTGAATCAGAGTTATCTAATGGTAAATTTATGATTCCTCAATGTAATGTTTGTACAAAAATTGTTTGGCCTCCTGCAGAGTTTTGCAATGATTGTTTTGGGTCTGTTTCTCTAAAAAATGGTGATTTTGAGGGTAAAATCATTGAATTTTCTAAAAAAGATGAATATTATTTTTGCATAGTTGAATTTGAAAATACAATTAAAATCATATCTAAAATGTCTGAACTTCCAAAAATAGGACAATTGGTAAAAATTTCAAAATGTGGAATTTTAGATGGAAATTATTTTTTTTATGTTAATTAAATTTAGTATAGATGTATGGTGTTTCAATTTTTTGATCAAAAGTCCAAATAGTTGGTAATGATACAGTATCAATTACATTCAAATCATGTTTTTCAATCAATGTACTCCAACCTCCATCAGATAAATTTCCTGATAATTCTCTTTTTGAATGAGTTCCTGCAAAAACTAAACATGTGTTTTTCTTTAATGTAAAATTTGAATTTATTTTTTCAATAATACTTGTCGCCAAAATGTCTCCTCCCATTTGAGGTAAACCTCCAATAAAAAACACAGGATGTTCTAAATTGAATTTAGAATAATCAATATCTAAAGCATCACCGCATGTCGGATTAAAATCTTGATTAGTATTTTTTACAATTGTTTCTTGTAATTCTACTAGTACATCATCAATTTCAATACTAAATGGAATTAATTCTAAAATTTTTGCACAAAATGCAATACGACCATCTCCAGAACCAATATCTATGATTTCTTTATATCCTAATTCTTTTGCAACTGATATCATAACATATGCTGACATTATCCAAGTAGGGTAAAATGGTTGACAACTTGTTCCATGTTTAATACTGTTTAACCAATAATCGTTGATATCACCTTCATAAACAATACAAGACACTTCTCCAATTTTTTGTTCATATGAATTAAAGTAAATTGGATTTTTTTGAGCAAAAGAATGCATTTTTTCTAAATGTTTTTCATCAATTGGGAATTGTTTTGATGTACATGTTGGAATTACCTCCTGAATATGCGCATTCCCCGTATAATTTTCTGCAAATTCATGTTTTAGATGTACTAAACTCTGAGTTAATTCTTTTAGCATGAATAATGTACATCAAATGGGTTTGATAAACTCATTGTAATTTATTCTGATTTTTTTGATAAAATATATGCCAATTCTTGTTCTATTTTTTTTAATTGATCAATGGTTGTTTTTTTTAATTTTTTATTATTTTCAAGCTCTTTTTCAGTAATCTCTTCAACTAATTGAAAATCTAAATGTTTTAACGTGTTAAGATAAAAATCCCTTTGTTCTAATAATTTCTCTAAAATTATTTCAGACATGTTAATTTAATAATTTTAAACTATTTAGATTTTAGAAATTAAAACCATCAAGAAATGACCTTTATCTAATATTTTATTGAGTTATTATGTAATTACCTGCTTTACTAAATGTAAATGAAGTAAATTATGCCAATGAAAACAAAAACACTTACAATCACAAAATCAAATTTTATTAAAAAAACTAATGAAAATAATAAAAAAGCAGCAAGAATACGGAGACAGCGAGGGTATCAGTGGGAAGATACCATAGTAAAACGATTTAATGGTGCTGAAAATTGGCGTGCATTTCGATTAGGGTCTCCAAGTATTGCATTGCCTGATGTATTGGCAGTAAATACTAAAAAAAGTATTATTTTTACAATTGAGGCTAAATCTGGTACTAGTACATCACTTCCAGTCCCTGCAGATCAAATTGAACGATGTCTTGAATGGATAAAGACATTTGATATTTATAAAAAAAGAAAAGTTTTGTTAGCATTCAAATTTCTGTCTAAAAAAAGGATAGATGTAGGCAAATACGAAAGTCGGGAATTACGAGAATTTTACAAGATTTGGGATGAAACCCTAGACATTACTGATTGTGTATGTACCTATGAGGGTAAATTTTATGCTAAAATCAACGGTTCTAGAAAAGAGATCCCACTCAAAGAGTGTTCTATGCCATTTAAAACAAAACAACGTAAAAATATCTAATTTTTTAACGTCTGCACATCGTTTTTTAAGGATAAAAATGAATTAGTATTATTGTCTAAAGAAACAAGCAAGGATGACGAAGCTCAATTACAATGGGAGTTGGAATCTAAACGAATTCAAGAAATAAAAAATCCATCAAAATCTACTGAAACAATTACAGAAGAGCCAGAGATTATATCTGAAAAAATTTCTGAGTCAGAATTACCTGAAATTAATATCAATATCAGTCATAATGAAAATCAATCTTCAGAAGTGAATGCAGCATCATTGTTAGAAACAGTTTCAGATGCAGAAGTAAATTCCAGAATTAGTTTTGAAGAATTCACTGATGAAAAATCTCTAATTAGTTATAATGCATTTGGTTCAAAACAAATGAAAATTAAAGTTTTAGAAGTATCTGATGAAAACCCGCCATCAAAATGGAAGTTTGGGGATCGCGTCAAAGTAACAAAAATCCTTGTGACAATAAAACATCTTACAACACAAGAGGTAGAAGAAGGTGAATTTGATATTGAAGAAATAGAATTAGAACTAGCTGAAAAAAGACACTATACTTCAACTAACAGATGGGTTCCTACAAATGATATAAAAAATGGATATGTTGTAGGTTCAAAACACACTAGATTGATTAGTGATGCGTCTGCATTAGATTACATCGTATTTTAATAATTATTCCCAAAATGTAAGATACTCAAGGTAAAGGCTATAAACAAAAGAATTTGAAAAACAATTATGAGTTCAAAAGAATTCGAAGTAAATGGTACTGATTACAAGATAGTATTAACTGAACAAGTAGTAGGACATGTAAATAATCTAAAAAACCTCTATAATGCAGCATATGAAGATCCAGAAAGTTTTGAAGATGTTAGTTCTGAAATCTCAAGTACCATTAATGAAATTGCAGGAACTGTAGAACCTGATGCAGAAGATAGTGATCTTGATGGATTAATTCAGGAAATTATTAAAGCAGTAGACAATAAAGCAGCAGAAATTGAAAAAGAATTACAAGAAAAAGAAAAGCCTAAAAAAAAATCAAAATCTAAAAAATAATCGTATTTGACCTAAAAATCAGAAAAAATCAGCTGATAAATTATATTCTAAATGAATTAACCAATACTATGTCTAGTTGTGAATGTGGCATTTGTGGTCATCATAATGAATCTGAATGTATTGAAAAAGAATGCAAATGTTGTTTAAATTTTCATGAAAGATCTGGACCTAAACGAAAATAATCCTTTTTAGACAATTTACTCTTTGTAACAACTACATTTTTTTGAAATGTGTCTAGAACATCCAAACAATTTATGATCTTTACAACCGCATAAAATACATTTTTTTCCACTAGTCATATCTTTTTGAATAAGTCTTCAGAGAACTCCATCATGTATTTCCCTTCTAATGCTTCTAAAATTTTTAATCTCATATTTTTTATTCTGTATTGGTCATTAAAATACAAAGGTGTCATAGTATCGATTTCTTTTTCAAAATAATAATTTTCCAAATAATGTTGATATTTTGATTTTAATATCTTAAAATCAGATAAAGGGATATCTTTTGCGTCTATTTTATTGGTGATTACTTTCAAGAAACCATTCATTTTCAATAATTCTTTCTTAATATTATCCAGATCTCCCGGTTTGTCTTCAAATTCTTTGAGAATATTGTAAGAGTCAAGGACATGTCTGAGAATTTTTTTTAAATGATCTAAATGTGTAACCATGTTGATTTTTTTGAATTTATCCAATTAAAGTTTAGGAAAAATAGCTTGACTTGCACAAAAGTTACACATTTGCTTTAAATTATCACCAATAATGTCTAATTACAATGCAAGATGATGCTTATCTCAAGTGTATTGATCCTAATTGTGGATTAGAATACCCAATTACAAATACAAGTGTTCAATGTGAGAAAGGGCATCTGTTAGATGTAAAATATAAAAATAAACCGTCAGATAGTCTAAAAGAAGTATTTTACAAAAGACGAAATCCTCAAGGTAGTATATTTAATGAAAGTGGAGTTTGGAGATTTCGTGAATTACTAAATTTTTGTCAAATTGATACTGAAAATATTGATGAATGTTCAAAATATTTAGTATCATTGGATGGTGCAGAAGGTAGATTATCTAAACCATATCGAATGTCAAAAGCAGCTGATCTTATTGAAATGCCTAATGATAATTTGTGGCTACAACCTGAAGGGTATAATCCAAGTGGCTCTTTCAAAGACAACGGCATGGCAACCGCAGTTACTCATGCTAAAATGGTTGGAGCAAAAAAAATTGTTTGTGCATCTACTGGTAATACATCAGCTTCTGCAGGAATGTTTGCAGCAAATGAAGGAATTAATTGTGATGTGTATATTCCTGCAGGTCAGATTGCACCCGGAAAACTCAGTCAAGCATATCAATTTGGAGCTCAGATTTTAGAAGTAGAAGGAAATTTTGATGATGCATTAAAACAATCATTAGAAGATGCACAAAATTATGATGGATATACCGTAAACTCTGTAAACCCATTTAGAATTGAAGGTCAAAAAACAATTCCTTTTAGAGTTTTAGAATATCTAAACTGGGAAGCACCTGATTGGATTGTATATCCTGGTGGTGCATTGGGAAATACTTCAAGTTGTGGTAAAGCATTAATGGAATTGTATGAATGGGGATGGATTAAAAAAATTCCAAGAATTGCAGTAATTAATTCTGAAGGTGCAAGTACATTATCTGATTTGTATAATGGTGAATTTGAAGGAGAAGAATTAAGATGGAATCAAGGTAAACCAAATACTGAATTGATTTCAAGATATTATGATCATTTAGACAAAGAAGGATTAAGACCAAAAACTAAAGCCACAGCAATTCAAATTGGAAGGCCTGCAAATATTTTGAAAGGATTGCGTGCATTAGAATTTACTAATGGTGTTGCCACTACTGTTTCTGATTCTGAAATGCTTGATGGTATGTCTGTTGTTGGATTAAATGGATTTGATTGTGAGATGGCCTCAGGTGCATCTGTTGTTGGAATTAAAAAATTAATCGATAATGAAATTATTAAAAAAGATGATACTGTTGTAGGCATCCTTACAGGAAGACAAAAAGACGCTATGCTTCCAGTAGACTATCATAATAATCCTCAAAACAAATTTGCAAACCCTCCAAAAAATTAGGCCCATATTTACGCACAATTTATTTAAAATTGTTTTAACATCTTAAGAGTTAAATCAGAGTTTTCCAAATTATTACTAACCTAAAGATGGTGCAAAAAAACTAAATGAAAAATAGACATAGTTGTTCTAAGAAATTTTATCGGAGCTATTCATGGTAGATTTGTGGATGGAAATAGCTTCTCTAGCTATTCTTATTGGTTTATCTGGATTTTTCAGTGGGTTAGAAGTTGCACTTGTAGGAGTTAGAAAATCAAAAGTAGTTCAACTGTTTAACGAAAAAAAGAAAGGTTCCAAAGCATTACACAGATTAAAAACAAATCCAAGTTGGATGATGTCAAGTGTAAATCTTGGCAATAATCTTGTTAATGTAGGTGCATCTGCTCTTGCAACTAGTGTTGCTATTCGATTATTTGGTGATGATGGTTTAGGAATTGCTGTAGGAGTTATGACATTTTTGATTTTGGTGTTTGGTGAAATTACTCCTAAAACTTATTGTAATGCTAATTCAACAAAAATTGCATTAAGATATGCGCCAGTATTGTTAGGATTTAGTTATGCATTTTATCCGTTAGTGAAATTCTTTGAAGTAATTACAAAAGGTGTTGTAAAATTAACTGGAAGTAGTCATACCCCACCACCAATTACTGAAGAAGAAATCAAAGGAGTAATTGATCAAGGATTAGCTGAAAAAGCAATCGAAAAAGAAGAAATGGAGTTAGTTCATGGGGCATTAAAATTTGATGATACTGTAATTCGTTCTGTAATGACACCAAGAACAAAGATGTTTACGCTTAATTCCAAAATGCTACTTTTTGAAGCATTACCACAAATCAATCAAAGTGGACATTCCAGAATCCCAATTTTTGGTGATACGGGAGATGATATTGTGGGATTTATTCATGCAAGAGATGTTTTAAAAGAATTAGAAAAAGACAACGAAGGTGTCAGTCTTAAACAAATTGCAAGAAAACCAGTATTTGCATCTCAAGAAAAAATGGTTAGTTCTTTATTAAAAGAAATGCAAGGAAGAAAAACGCACATGGCAATTGTAGTTGATGAACATGGTGGTGTTGAAGGTTTAGTTACTTTGGAAGATTTGTTAGAAGAAATTGTTGGTGAAATTGAAGATGAAACAGACATTACAAGAACTGCAGGATATGAAAAAATTGATCAAGATACTATCACTACTAATGGTGATATTGAAATCGATATAATTAATGAAATTTTTAATACAAATATTCCAGAAGGTGATGATTATGCATCATTAAATGGCCTATTACATGAAAAACTTCAAGACATTCCTCAAGAAGGTGACAAAATAGAGATTGAAGGATTACGAATAATCATTGAAAAAGTATCAAAAAATATTGCACAAAAAATAAGAATAAAGAAAATTTGAAATTAATCTTTTTTAGAAAAATGTTCTTGTAGTTTTTGCTTTTTTTCTTTCATTTTAAAAATAGATTCAGTGTGGGCAAATGCTTCATTATATGATTTTTTGAATAACATTGCTTGGAGTAACATGTGGTTTTCAGGAATTACAATTCCTGTTTGATCATCAGAATACATCATTTGGACAGTATCTCCAATTGATGTAGTCATGTTTGCATGAATGTGTATCATGTTAGTATCTGTAAAATTAAAACCCATATGTTGAGCATAATCTCTAATATCTTTTGTACCCTTTGCAGTCCACAAAGTTGCTACCCCTAATTCATTTGTAAAAATATCGTGAATTTCGGATGGTTTTGGAGCTACACCTTTGAATCTAACATCCATTATGTGTAAATGCATTTGTCTTGTTGGTACTTTGATTGCACGGACATAGAGAGGTGCATCTTTTCCAAAATATTGTTTAACATCATCACCATGATGTGGTTTTTCAGTCATTTCTATAGTGTCTGAAAGTTTTCTCTCTGTCTGCTCAATGTCTGCCCATCGCCTAACAAGAGTAACATCAAATCTTACTAATTGTTCACCAAATTTACTACGTAATGGTTCTAAAATTTTCCCCATTCCTGTAACATTGCAACTACCTTGCATCACATGTTGTTTTTCTGAAACAAGATCATAATTCACTCTAGAATTAAACAACAAATCTGAAACTGATTCATCACCACTTGTTGATTCACCTCCCTGATAAATGGCAGGAATGTTTTTTGGTTCATAGAGATTTATTTTATTTTTGTAGCCGTGGCCTCCAGGTGCCGCATCGATTACTAAATCACAATCATCTAGTGCTGATTCTATAGAGCCTTTAATTTTATAATTTGAAAAGTCGTCTATTTTTTTTCCAGGTACATATACATCCAGACCCCTAGAAATTGCAACGTTTACTTTATCGTCTGGAGAATACTTGCCAATACCTATAACTGATATTTCAGGATCATCTTTTAAAAACGAAGTAATTCTACTACCAATTGAACCATATCCATTAACAAAAACCTTCTTCATATTCCTCAAGAATCTGACCCATTTATTTAGATTAGTTTAATCTAAATCTCCGTTTTTGGCATCCATACGACATCTGGAATATTTTTTCTTTTGTTAATTAATCGACATAATACAAAAAACAGATCAGATAATCTGTTTAAATATTTGATACAATTTGAATTAATTTCATCTTTTTCACTTAATTGAACTACTAGAGTTTCTGCCCTCCTAACTACAGTTCTAGCATAATGTAGTTGAGCTGCAGCTGTATCTCCTCCAGGTAAAATAAAATTTGTAAGTGGTTCTAATTCTGATTCAAATTTATCAATAAATTGTTCTAATCTAGTTATCATATCTAAGGAAATGCGATTTTTTAAATCGCTAAGATTTGGGTTTGAAAGATCAGAACCAAGTAAAAACAAGTCATTTTGAATTTCTGTTAATGTTTTTGTTATGTCTTCATCTAAAGTATTAGTTAACACCACACCAAGTGCAGCATTTACCTCATCTACGGCACCATATGACCTAATTCTTTTATGAGATTTATCGATTCGAAGATTTCCTTGTAATCCGGTACTACCATCATCCCCCGTTTTGGTATAGATTTTCATAATTTTTAATCATTAATTTACCTATTATGTTATTCTAAAATCTATAATATGAAAATTTTTTAGTACAATATTTTATCATTGTATTACTATGATATTGGATTTTTTCAAAACATCTGCCAACCTTAAAAAAATTCCTAGACAAGGTTGGATTGATAAACTATCTATAAAAAATCCAGAATCCGTAGCAGATCATTCATTCTCAATGGCCATGATTGGTATGATTATTGCAGATATTGAGAACTATGATTCTGAAAAAATTCTTAAAATGTCATTATTACATGATTTAGCTGAATCCAAAGTTGGAGATTTAACGCCTGATCAAATGAATAAAGAAAAAAAGATTCAACTTGAAAATATGGCATTTAATGAAATTGTAGAAAAATTACCTGCTTCAATTAAAAATGAATATTTGAAAATATGGCAAGAATATCAGGAAAATACAACATCCGAATCAAAGATCATACATCAAATTGATAAATTAGAAATGGCATTACAAGCAAAATTATATCAAAATGAAGGACATTCAAAAGAAAAATTAGAATCTTTTTTTAAATCTGCAGAAATAGAAATTATTAATCCAACATTAAAAGAATTATTTAGAAAGATAGTAGATGATTTGTAGTATCTAAAATGTCTGAACAAAGTAAAGATGAATTAATTGAGGCTCAAAAACAAGTAATAGGAATACTGTTTGAAGTAGTAAAAAGATTACAAGCAAATAATGATCTAGATGAAGAATATTTTAAATTAATTCAAGAAGGGAAAAATGAATTAAGATTAAATGAAATCATGAATGAAAGAACAACTAACGCAGAAATTGTAGGACGTTTATTAGAACAACTTGAAACCTAATTTTAACACCCACAATCATCATCAGAAATAATTCTAAGATGTGCAGTTTGTTGATATTTATCTTGAATATAGTTTGAAAGATTTGCAATTCTAATTATTGGTTCTTTTTTATTCCAACTACCTTCATTTTTAAACCAAAATTCAATTTCATCCACATCATATCTTTCATTATTTTGTACCAAATTTTTAAAAATCAATTTAATTTCATCTAGTTCTTTTTCAGAAATATTTGATTTATCTTCCACCATGGTAGTTATTTCATTTAATTTGATTATCACATTATTTGTTAATGGCATATGAAAGAAATTTTAGATATTCTATAACAATCTTTTGAAGAGAAATTGTTTTTATAACAATCATATTATTTTGGAATTATGCAATATTTTCAAGCCCTAAAGCTAGGTCAGAAAAGGGTTGCAGAAGCTAGAGAATATCTCAACAAATTAACTGATGATAAAGCAATGCCTGCATTAGCATTAACTGATAATAAATCTAAGATTTGGGAACCTGTAGGCGTAGAAAACCTCTATGCATTTGTTGATGAGTCAGCAGGTTTTGTTTTAACTGACAATAGTGGATACATTTTGGCTCTAGTTGACAAAAATGGTTCATCAAAAACTATTGTTCAAGGAGTCACAAAACAACAAAAGGTAAATTTAGAAAAAATTTTTGAATCCGACAATATTCCAAAATTTGAAGGTAAAGTAATTTTACCCGTTTAATTTTTAGCCTTGGAAAAAAACGTAAACCTTTAGTTATCATAATATCAAGATAGAAAAATGACTAAATTCACACAAGAGATAGAAGTTAGTGGACATCTTATTGATTCTTTGATTTTAACTAAGATCTTTGATAAAATCATGGACTTGCAAGGGGAATTCCAGGTAGAAGATATTGATATTGGAAAAAAGAAAAAAGATCAATCATATGCTCGATTACAAATAACTGGAAAAGATCAAAAACATCTAGATAATATTTTAGAAACCATTTATCGTGAAGGAGCTGTATCTAAAACTCAAAAAGAAATTGTTCTAAAAAATGCTCCAAAAAATTGTGTAATGCCAGATAATTTTTACAGTACTACAAATAATCACACCCAAATTTATCATAAGAAAAAATGGATTCAAGTAGAAAATATGATGATGGATAAATGCATTGTAGTAAAGGGTAACAAAGCATTTTGTGTCCCAGTTAGAGATGTGAAAAAAGGAGATGCAATAATCATTGGAGAAAATGGAATAAAAATTTCACCACCTGAACGTCCAAGAGAAGGAGTAAATGTTTTTGAATTTATGGGAAGTTCAAGTTCTAGTGAAAGACCAACTCAACATATTGCAAAAAAAGTTGCAGAGGATATTTACAATACAAAAAAGAAAGGAGGAAAAATAGTCATAGTAGGTGGACCTGCAATTGTTCATACAGGAGCTTCTGATTCAGTATCCGAATTAATCAAATTGGGATACATTGATGGGGTTTTGGCAGGAAATGCATTAGCAGTTCATGATATTGAATTTGCCACATTAGGAACATCTTTGGGAATGAATGTACATGATGCTACATTGGCATATCATGGTCATAGAAATCACATGGATGCAATAAACTCCGTTTTCAAAGCAGGTTCAATTGCAAATATGGTAAAAACTAAGAAATTGACTAAAGGAATAATGTATGAGTGTGTAAAAAATAAAATTCCATTTGTATTAGCAGGTTCAATTCGTGATGATGGACCACTACCAGATGTAATTACAGATGTTTCTCAAGCACAAAGAGAATACAAAAAAGTTCTAAAAGATGCTAGCATGGTAATCATGATTTCAACAATGCTTCATTCTATTGCTACAGGAAACATGCTTCCTGCAAATGTCAAAGTGATTGTAGTAGATATCAATCAACCAACAGTTACAAAATTAATGGATAGAGGTACATGGCAAGCATTAGGAATTGTATCTGATGTGGGGGCATTTTTACCAATGGTCGTACAACAGATTAAAAAAAAGAAATAATCAAAACATAAGGTTAATTTTTTTAAAAATTTAGTTAGTGGCTAATTTTTTAAAGAATGTATAAAAAGCAATAACTTGAAATCATTTTAAATGGATGTACTCGGAGATATTAATCTAATTAGAATTATTGTGGCTTTGGTTATGCTTGCCATTGGTGGTATATTTGATATTTGGAAAAGAGAAGTTCATGATTATCTTTGGGTGATCTTTGGAGGAATTGGTTTAACATTATTAATTATTGAACCAGAACCCATGGATGTAATTTATTCAATGTTATTTGCATTGATAATCGTACC
>Ga0209992_10001520_pt1 | contig 24022 bp, 21 predicted proteins | sample 2SBtaG_2_FD_182564 | JGI IMG/M metagenome (GOLD analysis project Ga0209992, IMG submission 182564) | Deep subsurface microbial communities from Kolumbo volcano to uncover new lineages of life (NeLLi) - 2SBTROV12_ACTIVE470 metaG (SPAdes)... | ecosystem: Environmental > Aquatic > Marine >... | reverse complement strand
CACTGGTGGTTACCATGCCACCTTCACCGCCTGTGGTCATTATCTTATCTTGACAAAAACTCCAACAACCGATATGCCCAATTGAGCCAACAGGCTTACCTTTATATTTTGCTCCATGCGCTTGCGCGCAATCTTCAATGACATATAGATCATGCTCGTTCGCAATAGCCATTATTTCATCCATATCACACGGCCAGCCAGCCAAATGCACGCAAACGATTGCTTTAGTTTTATCAGTGATAACAGCGCGAATCGTTTCAGGCGTAATATTTTGAGAGGCTAAATCTACATCAGCAAATATCGGCACTGCCCCAGAATTTACAATAGATGAGATTGAGGCGATAAAGGTTCGAGAGGTTACAATCACCTCGTCACCCTTGCCGACATTTAAAGCTTTAAAGGCAGCATCCAGAGCCAACGTGCCATTGCCCAATGCAACTGCGTATTTCGAGCCAGAAAATTCTGAAAATTCTTTTTCAAATTTCTTGCATTCATCTCCAGTCCAATAATTAACTTTGTTAGACAACAAAACATCTTGAACAGTGTCAGCCTCCTCTTGCGTGAAAGACGGCCAAGGCGAAAATTTATTATTCATCATTATTCAATTGACGCACTACTTTGGCAGGCACACCAAAGACAACAACATTATCAGGAATGTCTTTATTAACCAAACTATGTGCACCAATTATTGAATTTTTTCCAATAGAAACACCTGGAAGGATAGTTGAATGACTTCCAATTCGACAATTTTGTTTTAAAACAACTTTACCATGGGAGTTATCAATAGTTGATACAGAATAGATAGAGCAATGTGAACCAATTTGGACATTATCTTTTATCTCAACACCATGCAAAGCATTAATATATGAAAAAGCGCCAATATCAGTCTCAAATCCTAAATCAAAGCCTTCTATATTTTGAACCACCCAGTTATATTTGGTAGGCTTGCCATCTTCAATGTCAGGATATTCCCAATTAGAAAACCTATTTCCCATTTTTACAAACTTCCTTTAAATTTATCCATGGTCACATGATTATTTTGACTTACTCCATCACGCATAATTACTTTTTTTACAGTCATCCATAATATCTTAATATCCAGCCAAAATGACTGATTGTCTACATACCATACATCTAGCTCAAACTTTTCACTCCAACTAATGGCATTACGCCCATTAACCTGTGCCCAACCGGTAATGCCTGGTTTAACTTCATGCCGTCTAGATTGCTTTTCCGAATACAAAGGTAAATATTCTACCAGCAAGGGACGCGGCCCTACTAAACCCATATCACCTTTTAAAACATTCCACAACCCTGGCAATTCATCCAAGCTTGTTGATCTTAAAAATTGACCAAATTTGGTAAGTCTAATCTCATCACTCAATAAACTGCCATTTTTATCACACTCATTGGTCATTGTTCTGAACTTATACATATTAAATATCTCTTCATTTAAACCGGGACGAGCTTGCTTAAATAGTACAGGAGATCCGATTTTTAATCGAACCAACAAAACGATCAACACTATTACAGGCAGTAGAAACAACAAGCCAATAAATGACGAAATCAAGTCAAGCAAGCGCTTCATTGTTTTACACCCAAAATCCATTCAGTCCAGTTACTTGCAAGATGAGCTCTATCGAACTCTCTTTCAGCTAATGCTCTTGCATTTACTCCCATGGATTCTATTTTATCTTTATTATTAAATGCATCTTCTAGAGCATCTACAAAAAGTTTTGGATTTTCCGGTTTCACACTATATCCGCATTTGTTATCTTCTATCATTTCAGCCAGCCAGCCAGGATAGTTATTTAATACTGGTAATCCTGCTGCAATATAATCAAAAAACTTATTGGGAGATGTGCCATAATAAAAAGCAGGAACGTTTGCTAAAATTTGCAAACCCAAATCGGCACTTTTCATCAGGCCTGATAATTTTTCTTTATCAACAGGATCGTGAAAAATTACATTATCCAAATCCATATCTTTTGCTTTACTTTGTAGGGATGGCTTTAGCCTACCCTGACCAATTAACACTATTTTTATATTGTTTAGTTTCCTGTGTTTTAACTCTACTGCAACATCAAGTAAAGCTTCCAAACCATTAGCCACTCCATGTGTACCCGTAAAAACTGCCATAAAGTCGCCTGTCTTTACCTCTAATGGCCGCCAACCTTGCGACTTTGAATTAAAGATATCTAAATCACAACCATTAGGTATTAGCTTAATTTTATCTTTAGGTACGCCTCTTTTACTAATCCCTTCAACAATACCTGGTGACAGGCCAATGCATCTATGTGCAGAACGATAGGACAACCACTCCAAAGCTGACATACCCATCAATATCACAGGGTTGGTAATAACACCCATTGCTTTAGGCAGTTCTGGCCATAGATCCCTAACTTCAAAAACAAATTTTTTACCCCGAAGCCAACGAGCAAAAATACCTGGAATACCTGCCGTAAGAGGTGTAGTGGTAGCAAAAACCACATCATATCTCTGTGTAAGCGCCAAACCAACACCTTTTATGGCGAACGACAAAAATAACCACCCACGCTTAAAAAATCCATCTGAATTAGAATAAGATAGATCGTATTCTATTACATTAATACCATCTACTAACCCAGATCTTTTTCCTCTTGCAAAAGCAATTGACAATCCTGTATTGCCACCATTATAACTTCCGCAAACCATCGTAACTTTATGGCCTTTTTCAATCAGCATGCGTGCCATTTCATAGGATCGAATTCCTGCCGACCCCTTTGGCGTTGAAAAATGCTGATGAAAATACATAATATGCATTAGTTAGTTTCGCTGGTTAAAGTAATCATAGTGGTGATAGTGCACGGCTTATTTAGTTTAATTTCCAGCACATCTATCTCTATTACTTCATTGTAATACATAGATTCAAATCCTTTTACTAATTTCATTTTTACCATTTCACCGCCATCAATATGGATATTAATATTTGCCACCTTGCCAATCACTTGATTGCCTTTAATCATCCATGCAGATTTGCCTAGCCTCCATCTTAATGTGGCAGAATTTGAAAACCCTGATACTTTATCAATTATAGTCCAAACTCTATTTTCTACTGACACTATCCTTTCATGACTTCTTCCTACATAATCTATATATTTAGCAGATACAGTTGTAGATTTATTATCACTATTAAATGAATAATGTTTAACTTTAGACCAATTTCCAAACAAAAAGCGACTTAACCTTGGCATTGGCTCGGATTTATCAAATTGAATCGTGTTGTGTGACTCGATTCCGGAAAAATAATTAAGCCACTTTTCTCCCTTATTGTAACTGTAAGTACCTCCGTCTCCAACTATTGTCACACCATCACTCATAATATCTAGATGCAGAAAATCGGCTTGACTAGGACGAAATTTAAACTCTGGATAGCGAAATAGTCCATTGCATCCTGCTCCAATTAATGAGATAAAACCACCATCTTTAAATATTTTAGATTTTTTATCTATTTTTTTGCAGGGAGTCTCTTCAAAGCTGATATTTAGCCATTTCAGTATTTCATTACATCTCTCGTTGTCATATACGCCATACCCTCTGAATAACATTGAGGCAAACTGAATAGATGGACGAAAGTCTCGATAATCATTGCCTGATAATTGCAACAACTGCGCGCCATCATTAGCGCCTAAATTTGGAATATTTCCGGTATCTGGGTCTGTTAATTGCCACAGCCAATCAATGGCTAAATTGATTTTTTGTCTGTATTTTTCATTAAATTGGTCTTGTTTAAACTTAACTCTAAACAGCTCTACCAATGACATCGAATCTAAAAACAACCGGTGATAGTTTGTTGAATATTGGGAAAAAGTCCCATCGTTCATGACCAAATGATTGACTCTTTCTTCCAAGCCAACCCTGCCACGTTTCAACCATTTATTAGACTCATGATTGGATTGTCCAATAAAATTTATCCAAGCTCCAGCAATAAATAATGCAGCCACTTCGCTTGTTCCATGGTTATTATCCTGTGCAACTGCATAATGCAATGTTTTGCTAATGCGCCTACAATGCTCTTTTACTATCTGCACTAATGATGATTTAGGATTTTTATACTCACCTAAAATATAACTAGATACCAATAAATTCATCACTCTAAAAGATGCTTCTTGTCCGCACTTCCAATTCACACCTTGATTAGTTGGATTATTTTTTGACCAATCATCAAGCCAATAATTTATCAAGTCAATATAAGCATCATCTTTAGTTGACGCATAACCTTGGGATGCTAAAACCAGCCATTGAAATCTTGACGCCTCCCAAACTAGCTTTATATCACCATTGGAGAAATCATCTAAACTTGACCAGTGCCTATCTTTTGGAAAAGCCGTGCTAGATTCCGGGCCAATAAACCAATTTGGCGGACTCCCCACATCAAACAACTGATGGGAAAAATAACGCATCTTGCCCTCTAATAATAAGCTCGCATCTTTAGGGGGATTAATATCTACATCAGACATCAGGCCACCACTAAAGAAATCTCCCTCAATAGATTTCAATACCGGAAGATCGTATTTAAACCATTTAGACTTTAATTGAAATCTATAAAAAGAAACTAGAAATAAATTAAATAGCCCTAATCTCCAATATGTTTCTAATTTGACTAGCAACTTACCTACTGACTCCTTAGGATTTGAGCCACATCAATCGTAGTACGCGCTACCTCAAAAATTTCATCCACTGGTATGGGTGTTTCATCTCCATTTTTAATAGCATCCAAGAAAACCTTGGCACAAGCCTTCTGCCCTTTATCTTGTGACCACAGATTCATTTTATTAAAACCAGGCCATCCATATGCTTTAAGCTTAATAAAGTTATCCAACTGCAAAACTCTGCCGTCTGCGAACACCTCAATACGTTCTTTAGGAAATTTACTTGAGCCATTTGCCAGATAATTAATGGTGCCAAATGACCCGTCTTCAAAACCAAGGATAATAGATGCCTTATCTTCTGTTATTTCAACCCCTTTATCTTCACCCATTTTCCTTGCCTGGATCGATGTAATTTTAGAGCCTGATAAGAAACGCATTAAATCAATAAAATGACAAGCCTCTCCAATAATTCTTCCGCCACCTGCATTAATATCTTGCACCCAAGAATCAGCCGGTATATCTCCAGCATTCATTAACATCATAAATGACTTAGGGCCTTTTATTGAGTTCAATAATTTTTTCATTTTTTGCACTTGTGGGGCAAACCTTCGATTATAACCAACCATCAAATGCGGAGATTTTCCATCTTTTATAGAGTTATTATACGACTCTTCCACTAAATCCAAATCAGCATACGTCAACGCCAAAGGCTTTTCTACAAAAACGTTTTTACCGGCTTTCAATGAATCAGAGACAAATTTAGCATGTGAATTATGCTGAGTAACTACGGCAATTGTATTAATATCAGCATTATTAATCATCACCTGAGTATCTGTAGTTGCTTGACTAAAGCCTGATATTTTCCCATGTGTTACACCATTTACGCCGCCAGAGGTAGAAATGGTATGCAACTGTGCGCCAGCTTCTTTAAATGCAGGAATTAATATTCTAGAGGCATAGTTACCAGCACCAACAAACCCAACTATCGGTTTATTACTATCAAAACTTGGATTTTCTTTTAAAGCGATGCTTTTTATATGTCTTGAGTCTACATCACTATCATGCTCCAGAATAATTCCGATAATAGACTTATCCTCCAGAAGCTTGTCATATGCAGAAAGGGCGTCATCGAATTTATACTTATAGCTAATCAATTGCGATACATCTATTGAGCCATTAGACATCATATCTAATACTGCTTCAAAATTCCTTTGTTCAGTCCATCTAACCAATCCATAAGGGTAATCTTTTCCATTGTCTTCATATTCTTTATCACCCCGTCCAAATCCATATGCGCATGACACTTGGAAAGATAGTTCTTTTTGGTAAAACTCCGAACGGTCAAGCTTCATCCCTGTAACGCCTACCATAATAATTCGGCCACATTTTCGAGACATGTTTGCAGCTTGTGAAATTGGCTCGTCTGACTTGGTTGAAGCAGTAATAATTACCCCGTCTACACCTTTATTACGACTAAATGCCATTCCTGCTGTCACAGGATCTGCACCCTGGCCCGGGTTGCAAATTTCCGCGCCATATGACTTTGCAATTTCCAACTTATTGTCATCATAATCAATCGCTAAAACTCTACAACCATTTGCTCTTAGCATTTGCACGATTAGCAATCCAATCAAGCCTACGCCCGTTACTACAAAAGCTTCTCCCAATGTAGGCTTAGCAAGCCTCATACCCTGTAGACCAATACTTGCCACGACAGTAAATGCAGCAGTTTCATCATTAACACTGTCTGGTATTTTTGCACAAAGATTTTTTACTACACGCACCACATCAGCATGAGGGCCGTTAGATACAACACGATCTCCAGGCTTAAAGCCTTCGACACCCTTACCCACTTCACTTACAATACCTACATTACAATAACCTAATGGCAAAGGTTGGGCGAGTTTAGACTGTACGGCATCTACAGTAGTCATCAAGCCATCAGTCTTGACTTTATCCATAACCATCTTTACCTTATCCGGCTGCTGCTTAGCTTTCTCAATATACGAAGAACGGCCAAAATCAACCAGCATTCTTTCTGTGCCAGCTGAAACTAAACTTTTTGTAGTATTGATTAACAAATCACCTGATTTAACCCCTGGCGCAGGGGCCTCTTCCAAAATTGTTGTGCCTTTTCCCATATCTTGCAATACTTGCTTCATATTTTTCCTTTAATTCATTATTCTTTGTAAGTCCAGATACCCCTAGTGTCAACTATCTGTTTACCAGACAACAGGTTTAGATCTATTGTTTTGAATTGAGTGTGGTCAACTAACAATACAACTATATCTGCCAACTCCAATGCCTCAGCCATTGATGTTATTTTTTGTTCTGGGTTAAACCCTTTAGGGGCTTGGTTTATATTCGGCTCAACTAACAACATGTTACTAAAACCCATTAAACCTATCTGTTGAGCAATATTTAATGCCGGACTCTCTCTTAAGTCGTCAATATCTGGCTTAAAAGCTAACCCTAGACAGGCTATTTTTAGCCCTGACTTATCTTTGCCTATGAGCTTAACCGCTTGCTCAATTTTATCTAAAACAAAATTAGGCTTGTTATCATTAACTAATCTAGCTGTTTTAATTAATTTTGCTTCATCGGGTGCAGAATCAACAATAAACCAAGGGTCCACCGCAATACAGTGCCCGCCCACGCCAGGACCAGGTTGTAAAATATTAACCCGAGGGTGACGGTTCGCTAACTTAATCATCTCCCAAACATTAATATCCAGCTTGTCACAAATGAGAGACAACTCATTTGCAAAAGCGATATTGACATCTCTAAAGGAATTTTCAACCAGTTTACTTAACTCAGCTGTTCTGCAGTCGGTAATCAAGCAATCAGCCTCAACAAATATCTTGTATAAATCACGAGCCTGCTCCGCACATCGCGCGGTAACACCACCAATAATCCTATCATTCTCTACCAACTCTCGAATCACATGTCCTGGTAATACACGCTCTGGACAATGTGCCACCGCAATATCGCACTCTGAATTGTTATCACCATATTCAGGAAAATTCAAATCTGGACGTTCTACCTTCATCCACTGCATCATCTTTTCTGTCGCACCCACTGGAGAGGTGGACTCTAAAATAACTAAATTACCCTTTTCTAATACCGGTGCAATTGCTTTTGCAGCTGACTCAATATACGATAAATCAGGCTCATAATTACCTTTAAAAGGTGTTGGTACCGCCACCATAAATACATCTGCTTTTTCTGGCTCTGTTACCGCTTTTAAATAATTATCCTGTACCGCATTATGCACCAAAACATCCAATTCTGGCTCAACAATATGGATCTTTCCTTGATTGATAACATTTACTGCATGCTGATTAACATCAACACCAATCACAGTTATTTTTTTTGAGGCGAGAACTGCTGCTGTAGGCAGGCCTATATACCCCAAGCCTATGATAGATACAATCATACGTTTACTCCATTTTTTAAAATATCACAAATAACCTTACCCGCATCCCCTTTGCCATATGGATTGTGTGCTTTTGACATTTGCGCATAGTTATCTTTATTCGTTAATAATTGATTGACCATTTTTACAATCTCTTTTTTATTTGTGCCAACCAATTTAACTGTCCCAGCCTCTACCGCCTCCGGTCGCTCTGTTGTATCGCGCATCACCAATACTGGCTTTCCTAAACTAGGTGCCTCTTCTTGAATGCCGCCACTATCGGTCAAGATCAGATATGACATGTCCATTAATTTTACAAAAGTCAAATACGCCATCGGCTCAATAAGGTGCACATTATCTATACCCGATAAAATCCTATCAACTGGCTCACGAACATTTGGATTTAAATGCACTGGATATACAATATAAACCTCTGGATTTTCAGTGGCAATATCTCGCAACGCTTGGCAAATATCCTCAAAACCTTGTCCAAAATTTTCACGCCTATGACCCGTTACTAAAATAATACGGGCAGCGCAATTTTGCCCTAAAATTGGCACTGTTTTTAAGAGCTCTGCTGAGAAATCAACAGACCTAGCTTTTTCAACCATAGAGAGCAAGGCATCAATAACGGTATTACCCGTTACATAAATTCTACCATCTTCTATATTCTCATCTAATAAGTTTTGACGTGCAGTTTCAGTTGGTGCAAAATGAAAATTAGTGATTTTAGAGGTAAGTTGGCGATTAAACTCCTCTGGAAAAGGCGAGTTGATATTATGAGTGCGTAAGCCAGCCTCAACATGCCCTACTGGAATTTGCAAATAGAATGCTGCCATGGCAGTTGCCATAGAGGTGGTCGTATCTCCATGTACCAAAACAATATCGGGCCTTTCAGACTGTAAAACTTTTTTTATTCCAAGCAGTACATTACTGGTTACATCAAAAAGATCTTGCCCAGGTTTCATAATATCAAGATCATAATCAGGTGCAATCTCAAATAGACCTAATACTTGGTCCAGCATCTCTCTATGTTGTGCCGTTACACACACTTTTACATCCGCCGCTAATTTAAGCGCGTGTACTACAGGTGCCATTTTAATGGCCTCTGGACGGGTTCCGAATACTGCTAATACTTTTACCATGATATTTTTATATTTGATTTAAATCACTAATCAATAAATTTTTGACACCAGATTTCAAAACAAAGTAAAGCGAAAATAGGATATGAATAATCCTCTTCACCACTTCTGTCTTTTGCAATCAAATCCTTAACACTCTCGTAATCAAAAACACCTCTAGATTTTAACCTTTCATAACCTAAGTATTCATCAACCATTGGTGCCAATTCTCCACTCAGCCACTCTCTAAGTGGAGCGCCAAAACCTGATTTAGACCTGTAAATGATAGAATTTGGCAACTTTCTTTCGGCTGACTTTTTAAGAATCCATTTTCCAATTTTATTGTGCTGTTTGTATTTTGATGGTATGCGGCTCGCAACCTCGGCCAAATTTCTATCTAAAAATGGCACTCTTATTTCCACACCTCGTGACATGCCGATCTTGTCAGTATAATTTAAATTATGATCTACTAAAAAATATGATCTTTCAATATGTAACATTTTTTCCAAAGGATCGTTAGAATCCAATGAATTTAGCTCATCCAACATAAACTGCATTGGGTTTTCGCTAATATTTTTACGTCTATCTTTGACAAATAATCCCCTAACTATATTAGGATCAATCCAATAAAAATATGATAATAGTCTCTCATTAGCATCTAAGTTTGCATATGAAAAAGCCTTGGAAAGCCGTCTTTTAAAAGGTGTTTTTTTAGACAAATTGGATGTTATAGCTTTCAATGACAGTCGGAAAAGTTTTGGCATCCACCCCCAATACTTCTCCATTTGAATAGCATAGTGCCTTCTGTATCCACTAAAAACATCATCTCCGCCAGCACCTGACAATAGTACTTTAATACCATTTGATTTTGCATGTTCACAAATCTCCATAATATTTAAAGGAGCTGGGTCTGCTTGCAATTCGTCAAGATGATAAATCATATCGGGTAATTTTTGAATTATACTTGTATCAACCTCTACAATATTTAAATCCACCTGTAAATGGTTGGCAGCATCAACTGCATAAGGGAGGTCATCTTCGAAACCATCATTACCGTTCTTTGTATTAACTTTAATTGTATAGCATGAGATGTTGGATTTTTGGATATCCTTAGCCAAAGCAACTATTAAGCTTGAGTCTAAACCACCAGACAAAAAGGAGCCAATAGTTACATCTGACTCTAATTGAGATTTAACAGAATTATTAAGTGCGTTTAAGACATTTTCAACATGTTGATCAGCATCACTTCCATCTGGATCGTAGTCTGGCCACTTCCAAAACACATCAGATTGAATTATTTTATTATTTTTTACTCTTACATAACTCCCTGGGTGAATTTTTTTTACATGCTTTAGAATTGTTTCTTCACCAGGGCTATATAAAAAAACAATCGTTCTAAACAAAGCATCATAATTGATCCCTTTTTTTATAGATTCAATCTTAAGCAATGCTTTAATTTCACTTGCAAAATAAACCCCGCTAGCATTCTCAACATAGTACAACGGCTTAACCCCAAAATGATCTCTAGCCAAAATCATTTCCTGCTTAATAGCATCCCAAATAGAGAATGAGAAAATACCATTTATTTTATTAAACATTTCAATATCAAAATATAAATACATGTTCAATAAAACCTCGGCATCTCCTTGGGATTTAAAAACAACACCCAATTCAATCAGCTCTCTTCTCAACTCTTTATAGTTGTATATTTCTCCATTAAATACAATGCATGCTCTCCCAGTTGAGTCCCAGAGTGGCTGGTTGCTATCAGTTGACAAATCAATAATACTGAGTCTTGTATGGGAAAAATGAACCCCATTAAAAGATTCATACGCCATGTGATCCGGGCCTCTATGCTTTAAAGATTGCCCCATAGACTTCAACTCTGCCATGGTCATAGCTCCCATGCCGCCAGCAATTCCACACATTACCCTTTCCTCCTGCTATTTATCAAAACTATCAAACAACTTTCCACAATTAGTATTCCAATCATGATTTTTTTTTACCACAATTAAAGTATTCTTAGAGTGTCGATAAATTTTTTCAGGCTTAGTTAAGTAAGTTTTCATTGCATCATTTAAATGCCTCCAGTCCTTTACGTTAACTAAAAATCCATTTACATCATTCTTTATAGAGCCAGAAATTCCGCCAACATCCGTACAAATGCATGGTAGTCCAAGTGACATAGCCTCTAAAACCACATTAGGAAATCCTTCAGCATAACTTGGTAAAACCAAAACATGGGATTTTTCCAACTCTTTAAAAACCTTATCTGCACTCATCCAACCTTTGCACACTATATTGTCAAACTTATTTTCATCAATATAACTATTAACATGATTCTCTAAAGTTCCACCGCCTACAAATACAAAATCAAAATCAAAATCAATTGAAAGAGCCTGTATTGATAGCAGAATTTCTCGCACACCCTTTTCTTTGACTAACCATCCAACAAATATAAAGCGTAGCTTTTCTTTATTATTAAGCGCTGTAGGTTTACTGGCCACCGGAGAGTTTCTAGGCATCCAATTTGGAATTTGCACCACCCTATCATCTGGAACGCCTAGTTCAGAATATATATTATTCCATTGCCCTCCTTGAGAGCCAACAAATCTTGGTATCTTTAACAAAACCTTTGCTACCAATCTTTGAACTTTAGACTCTTGAATGGATTTAATAAAAAAACCATCTCTCATAAATAACACAGTTCCAACACCTAAAATTCTACATATTAAAGCCTGGATTGATCTTTCTAAAAAGCTAACTCCACTACTAGAAAAAATTATAACTCCATGAATTTTATTGCTTACTAATAATTTAATAAGAATGCTAATACGTAACAACCCTTTATAAACCCGCGTATTAAAAGGGGGGACAGGAAAACTAGCTTGCAATGTATTAATAATACGTAACTGCATATTGTTATTATTTGCAAAAATAGCTAGCCCGATAGATGCAGTTAATTGACCGCCAGGATTGAGGTCCTTAGCATAACTAGGATCTGCGCCAATTAAAATAAAGTTCTTTTTCATAAATCAATATTTATATCTGGCCTATTAACCCAAATAGAAAAATTTAAAATTTTCCATAGTAAAAAACCAAAATCTCTCTCATTATTAACATGCATTGCATGAATTTTTGTTATGTATTGCACATCCCATATTCCGGGCATCTTGTTAGACATTTTTAATATGTTATCAAAGAACAACTCCTTTAGAGGCTTGCTAACCCAAAATCCATACGGAACTTCAAAGCCGGTTTTTTTTCCGTATAAAATTTCATCAGGAACAACACCTTCAAGACTTTTCTTTAATAGCCATTTTTGATGACCTTTCGGTAGTTTTACTTTTGAAGGTATCGATTGTGCAAATTCTACAAGATCATTGTCCAAAAAGGGGACTCTAACTTCAACGCTTGCGGCCATTGTTGACCTATCAACTTTTTCTAAAAATATATCTGGCAATATTATTTGCGAGTCAATCAATGCCATTTGATCGCTTAAATTAATCTGAGCATACTGTTGCTGTAATTGCTTGTACCTTTTAAAAGGATCATGATTCATTATTCGATGTTTTAATCCTTTTTGAAAAATCGACTCTGGGCAGGTTGAACAATCTTCAACTGTTAACAATAAAGCCATTAATGTCCAATCGTTTTTGGATCGCAATGCGTTAATGTATCTTTGACGAATATAATGCTGTTTATTTTTGCGTGTAAACTGATTAATTACATTGCCAATATTTGCTAAAAATTTCATTCTTCCTATATTTGACAATGTATTGTACCTTCTATAACCGCCAAACATTTCGTCACCACCATCCCCTTGTAAAACTACTTTGCTTTCAGATTGAACCTCTGAGCAAAGTAAATATAATGGAATGTTTGCAGCATCTGAAAATGGTTGATCATGATGTACAACCATTTTCTCAACTATATCTGCCACATCCGTACCTGAAATATGAATTTCATGATGTTTGGTGCCTAATTTTGTGGCAAACTCTCTCGCTTTAGGAATCTCATTTATCCCCTTGTCAAAATCAAATCCAACTGTATAGGTTGACAGATTTCCATCGTAATGTTTTGAGGCAAAACTTGCAATAGCACTAGAGTCTATACCTCCTGATAAAAAAACTCCTACAGGGACATCACTAACTAACTGTCTTTTTACTGCCTGCTCTAAAAGAATTTTATTTTCAATAATTAACTTATCAATACTTCTGCTCTTTGTAATAGGAAGAGAGGGTGACCAATAACAACGATCTACACTGTGCAGTGTTTGCATGTCAACTTCAATATAGTGACCCGGCAAAAGTTTTTTTACACCCTTGTACAAAGTACTCTCTCCTAATGTATTTCCATAATATAACCATTCATGTAGATTCCCAACATCCATCTTTGATACATTATTCTCATGCAACTCTTTAATTACTTTTATCTCTGAGCCAAAAAAAAATGCACTCTTATCCTTGTGCACATACAATGGCTTTATTCCCATCCTATCCCTGACCAGAAAAACTTTTTTCTCCACACGATCAAGAATAGAAAACGCAAACATTCCATTGAATTCTGGGATGATTTTTACCCCATATTTCTCAAATAACTCCAGTACAACTTCAGTATCTGAAGTTGATTTTAAATTATTAAGTTTGTATTTTGTTGCAAGCTCCTTAAAATTATAAATTTCTCCATTGTAGCTAATTACAAACCTCTTGCTTTTACTTTCCATTGGCTGATGTCCAGATTCTGACAAATCCAGGATACTCAGCCTCACATGACCAAACATCATATTCTCATAAAAAAACTTTCCATTTGAATCTGGACCTCGATGAGAAATGCATTTCAATGAACGGGTTAATTTATCCGAAAAATTTATGGCTTGTATATCTGATAGATAAATCGCACCCGAAATTCCACACATGACTAATCTTCCTCCTTTAGAATTTTCTCATGTCTATTAATTTCTTCAGAATTAAAGCGTGCCTTTATAATTTTAGCGGGAACTCCGGCAATTATTGAATACCCAGGAAATGATTTTGTCACAACACTACCGGCAGCGACTATAGAGCCTTTTTTGATAACTACACCTTTCAGAATAGTCACATTTGCTGCTACCCACACATCGTCCTCTATAATGACTGGAAGGTCGTTATCTAAATCCTTGTCTTTAACATCATACATATGCTTTCCAATAACCGACGTATTATGATCCCCCCCCATAATAGTAACATTAGGGCCGAACATAACTTTATTGCCAATCGTAATTAAAGAAACTGAGGCCTGAAATGTACATCCAGAACCTACAAACACATTATTTCCAATTGAAATAGTCGAATAAGAAAATACACTCGACCTTGGGAAAAAGATAACCCTGCTGCCACAACTCTTAAACAAAGGCTTGTATGCAATCATTATTAGCCTATCAAACACCTTACCAAGAAAAGAGAAGAAACCAAATATTTCCATATATACTTTTTTCATTACACTTGCTGATTGCGGCTTATATAACTATTTTTTTTGTTTATATGGGTTGCATGTAGTACATAAAATAACATAATAGCGGTAATAGAAAAGCCCATTCTTGTAAATACAAACACTTCTTTTGCATTAAATATAAGTATGATAATTGAAAAAATTATCGAAAATAAAGCTAAGCTTTTCAACTCTTTTTGATATTTATATGCATTATATGAAAAATAAATTATTAATAGATAAAAGAGGTAATGCAAGATTGAACCTATAATCCCATATGAAAATAATATTCTTATATATCCAATATCTGAATTGAGCATCCTAGTTGGCCCTTTGAAATCAGAATCTAAAATCTCAGAATTTCCGAATAGGAATGTTTTTGTATCTGGAATAGATGCTAAATGATGCTCTAAAAGGTGTGAAATCGTAGAATTTTCTCCACTCAAAAAACTTCCAGTCCTTTTAGAAACAGCCATTACCCCTTGGTAAACCTCTTCATTTGCAGATAAAAAGGAATAATTAATATTGACTACAAGGAATAAAGTAGTCAGCATAATGAAATACATAATAATTTTTTTCATCAATAATCCATAAGATAATGTAACTTTATTTTTTGAAAAAAGATAAATTATTGGAAAAAAAACTAAGATAGCCAATAATCCACTTCTTCCTGAAATAAGAACCGAAATTAAACAAGTTAAAGTACACACATATACGAATACCTTACCCTTTAAACTGGCAACACCCTTTAGCACAAGAGGTGACAACAACACCCCAACACTTTGATATAGTGATAATTGCGCACCCCCTCCATTTGTTAGTCCAGCAACGCTATAGAACATTCTAGCACCCTGTATCCTTTCAATATTGACAGTATATTGGTAAATAAACATTTTAAAATCTGGGTACAAAAATTGAACGATCATTATTAACGAATGAAGTGTAATAGCATAAAATATATAAGCTTCAACAGACGCCTTATTTCTTGAGTTGAACATCAAATATGCAATAGACAGGCATCCGATAAGCGTAATCAAAATTCTCATTGGTCGAATAGCAACATGCATCCCGTTTCCTGAGTTAAACAACACCAAAAGCAATCCATAAGTAATAAGCGTGGCTACTATGATTGGGAATACTATGTTCGTCTTGTAAAACATAGTATTGATTTTTCCGGTAATTACCATAAAAGAAATAATTAGCACAAAGAAAACAGCTTGCAAGTCTAACCTATGCCCGGAAATATTTAATATGGGTAGATATATACTTAAAAAGACTAGTATTATTCTTGTCATCTAAATTTATCATTAAGCATTAATAGGGATGCTTGCAGTAATCGAGTGTATGCCTTTAATTGCAACGGCCATAACTCAATTGACTCCAGTAGAAAAGGGATACTTTCTCTATATTTTCCTTTTTCTATGCATTGGTACCCTTTGCCATAATGAAGAATGTATGATTTACCAATCCTCAATGCTAATTTTTTATTCGGAAATTCACTAGATAATATATCAAATGTTGTCACAACATCTTTCATTGTTTTTGTCTTATCTTTTGTTATATTTTTATCATGTACCCTGTAACAAGCCAAGTATTCATCCACATAACCATAATAATTTTTATCGTTTTTTATAATATCTATATAAAATTTCCAATCTGAAGATGTCTGAATTCTTTCATCAAATCCATATTTTGGGATGTGCTCTTTTTTAACCATAACAGAAGTAGCACCGTACAAAGTACCATATTTTAGCCACTTATTAATGCCGTGGCCAGAACGTTTTTTCATTGTATATGTTCCAAATTTCTCCGATATGGAGTTAATTAAATATAATTTATGACCACACAGTACTGCTGATTTATTCTGATGAAACCATTTAATTTGTTTAGATATTTTATTTGGTAGAAGTACATCGTCACCACCTTGTAAAGCAACATACACACCATTGCAAGCCTTTAATGCACGGTTAGAATTTCCTGTAATTCCTAAATTAGGCCCACCAACTAAAGGAATCAAACGATTTGGGTATTTTTCTGCATACTCCAAAATGACTTTATCCGTACCATCCGTTGAGCCATCATCTGCCACAACCACCTCTAGATTTTCATAATCTTGCTCTAAAGCACTGGTTAACGTCTCGTCAATATAATCAATTTGATTATAAGTAATAATTAAAACACTAACTAACTGCATATTTTCTCTTCTCTCATCCAAACCTCTTCCTAAAAATTAATATCATCATTATCAAATACAAAAAATAATTTAAACTAAACGCATAAGTTATCCCAATAAGTCCAAAACTATCTATAAAGACTATAGAGAGCATGACAAACAACACGCTAAAACCTATCTCTGTATAGATAAATACTCTTGTCATTGCTTTTGATAGTATTACATAGCCCAACAGCCATGAAGCTATTTTTATCACATCTCCTATGAGTTGCCATTTAAAAAGATCCATCATCGGCATAAACTTTTGAGTAAATGCAATCTCTATAGCTAACTCTCTAAAGAGATAGATCCCAAGAGCTAAAACAGTGACGACAGGAAGAATGATTTTATATCCGCTTAGTATCTCTTCTCTCAGCTCCCTATTATCTTTTATCTCAGAGAGTCGTGGAAGGTAGTATATGCTTAGTGAAGTAGTTATAATCATAAGATACATAGTAGATATATACCATACCCCCTGCCAGTATCCTGCATCATCCAAGCTTAGATTTTCACCTATATAGTTTAGCAATATCAGATGGCTTACAGGAACTGTGAGAGCTGATGTAAGAGCCATAGCTGAGTATTTACCTAGTTTTATAAGGCTTTTCTTATCAACATTCTGTTTAAAGTACTCGAGCTTAAACCAAGATGTTTTTAGCACAAAGGCTAATGTTACAAAAAATATTACCGACTGATTAACAACAAGTGCATACAAAACACCAATAAGTCCAAAATTCACTATAAGCAAAGAGGTTAATCCAAGTGAAAAGAGGCTTGAAATTATGTTTACTATTACATATTTTTTTATCTCTTTTTGACCATTGAGAATAGACATTAGAAGTGTATTTAGTGCAAACAACACTATAGTAAATCCAAAGATGATAAATACACTTGAATATTCATCTGACTTCAAAATAAGTACAGACAAATATGATGCAGAAAGATTTAAAAAAACACCAACAATAATAGAGCAACTCAATGTAATAACAATGGCCGTACTGAAAAACTTACTTTTTTGCCCTATATCTTCTTTATATTCTGCTGTATATTTTACTACTCCATTCGAAATAGCCCCATTTGCAAATACCATAACAATTGAATTAAAGTTTTGCAATTGCCCTACAACTGCCAAACCAGACGGCCCAACATATATAGCGAGCACTTTATTTATCACAAATACTGTGATAACTTTTATGATGGTTGATATTGCAGTTAGAACTGAGGTTTTAATTAAAGTCAATTTTTTTTATCACTTTCGCAGGATAACCACCAGCTATTACATTTGATGGAATAGATTTGATTACAACAGAACTGTTTGCAATAACTGAATTATCTCCTATTGTTACGCCTTTTAAAATTTTTACATTTGAGCCTATAAATACATTTTTACCGATAACTACTTTTGCCGTTTTTGGCATTCCTCCCATTCGTCTATTGGGATGCAAATCATGAAAATCACTATCAGTAATCTCAACATTTAGTCCAATAAGTGTATTTTTTCCTATCTCTATTCCCTTACCTTCACTTGCTATCATAAAGTTGTTATTTATCCAGACATTGTCGCCTATATCAATAGTTGAATTTTCTTTTCTAGCATCTATATATCCATAACCACTATAAAGCTGAGGACTAGGTCTGACACCAAGATTTACATTTTTAGCAAACATGATTGTACCCCCCCCTAATAATTGTGTAGGTTGATTGTACTGTGGGCTACCAATAATATTTTTGTTATCTGATAAAAATTTATATTTTAAAACTCTAGGATACTGAAAAATCCAATACCCAATAATGTTTTTGAGTTTTCTTTTTACTTTGAAGATAAAGTTAGCTAAAGTCATTTAAAGCCTCAACTATTTTTTCTGTATCTTTCAAGTTCTGAACACTACTGACTGGCAAACTCAACACTTCATTATGTACCTGCTCACTTATTGGACAACTTTCATCTTTCCACTCAGTATAAGCTTCTTGCTTATGAGGAGGAATTGGATAGTGAATTAAAGTTTGAATTCCATTGTCTAGTAGGTATTTTTGCAACTCTTTTCTTTTTGTAGTTCTAATTACAAATAAATGAAACGCATGCTGCTCTACACTCTGCCAGCTTGGCAATTTAATTGATGTATTTTTTATTCTATCTAGATATCGTTTTGCAACTTCACGGCGACTTTGAATTTCGTTATCAAGATGCTTGAGCTTCACTCTTAAAAAGGCGGCTTGCATTTCATCTAGTCTACTGTTTACACCTTTATAAAGATTTTCGTATTTTTTATGACTACCATAATTTCCGAGTGCACGAATAGTAGCTGCTAATTCCTCGTCATTAGTTGTTACTGCTCCAGCATCGCCTAGCGCACCCAAATTTTTTCCTGGGTAAAAACTAAAACCTGACGCATCACCCCAATTCCCGGCTTTTCGCTCATTGATACTTGCACCATGTGCCTGTGCTGAATCCTCTATCACTAACAATTCATGCTTCTCTGCTATTTTATTAATTTCAGGCATGTTGGCTAATTGCCCATATAAGTGCACAGCTAGTATTGCTTTTGTTTTTGATGTTATCGCTTGCTCTATTAACTTCGGATCTAAATTATAGGTTTGTTCATCTGGTTCAACTAAAACAGGCTTTAATCGATTTTCTGTAATCGCTAAAATGCTTGCTATATATGTATTTGCTGGAACAATTACCTCATCCCCTTCTTTTAGCTTATTAAGTTCTTTATATGCTCGAAAAATAAGAATAAGTGCATCTAGGCCATTAGCTACGCCAATACAGTGCTTTGTACCGCAATAATCGGCAAACTCTTTTTCAAATGCTTTAACTTGCTCACCTTGAATATACCAACCCGAATCAATAACATCTGTGGCTGCTTGAACTAATTCATCACGGTATTGCGCATTAATAGCTTTTAAATCTAAAAATGGGATCATTCAAACCTCACTATAAAGAACAATCTGGACAAACAAGGTTTGAATCTGCCTTGTTACCACATTTGCACACGTAGTCTTTGTGCTTTGCAGGGTTACCATACCATAACTCCTGATTCCCTATGTTTCTCGTCACAACACTGCCGGCACCAATCATTGCGTATTTGCCAATAGTTAAACCGCCGATAATGGTAGAATTTGCACCAATTGACGCTCCATGACCTATCCTTGTCTTTAAAAATTCACCTGGTTTTTTCTTAGACCTAGGGGAAAAGTCATTAGTAAAGGTTACATTGGGTCCGATAAATACATTATCTTCAACACGCAAACCATCCCATAATTGAACACCAGATTTAATAGTAACATTATCCCCAATTACCACATCATTTTCAATTAACACCATTGCGTTAATATTGCAATTTTGACCAATAAATGCTTCTGGCAAAACAACACAAAATTGCCATATAGCAGTCCCCTTCCCTATATTTTTAGTTTGCACATCTGATGATGGATGCACCTGATAAGTAAGATTATCGGATGGCATCTAAAAAATCCTCGTAATCTCGAATATAATCATCCTCATCATAAACTTCATCTGCCAATACCATTAACACACAATCATCAGAAAAATCATACATTTCATGCCAAATCATCTTGTCTATAATCAACCCTTTTAAAGGAGAGTCTAAAACAATGTCTTGTTTTTCTAAGCCATTATCAAGAACAAAACGGCAACTACCTGAAACGCATACAGCAAGTTGTTTTAATGCCTTATGAGCGTGAAATCCACGTGCAACACCTTTTTTTGTGCCAAAGAGATAATACACTCGCTTAATATCAAATGGCACAGAATCATTACTCTCCAATGCAATTAAACTACCTCTTTCATCACCCAAACTAGGTAAGTCAATTATTTTAATTAAATTCATTTTTTATAAAGCTCTCTAAGTATTGCCCATAGCTGTTTTTTGACAACACTTTGGCTGTCTTTAAGACTTGCTCATCCGTCAACCACCCATTTCTCCAAGATATCTCTTCTAAACAAGCAATTTTATAACCTTGGCGCTTTTCAATAGTCTCTACAAACATGGCAGCTTCTAATAAACTCTCGTGCGTTCCAGTATCTAGCCATGCAAACCCTCTACCTAAAAGCTCTACATGCAAGTCACCACGCTCCATATACATTTGATTAAGTGTAGTTATTTCCAATTCACCTCGATGACTGGGCTTGACTTGTTTAGCCATCTCAATCACATCATTATCGTAAAAATAAAGTCCAGTTACTGCAAAATTAGATTTTGGATTTTTTGGTTTCTCTTCTATGCTGGTTGCCTTTTGATTACTATCGAATTCAACCACACCAAATCGTTCTGGATCGTTAACTTGGTAGCCAAACACCGTTGCACCCTTTTGACGACTGACAGCATTCTTCAAAATAGGTGTAAAACCTTGCCCCCAAAATATATTGTCGCCTAACACCAAGCATACACTATCATTTCCAATAAAATCTTCGCCAATGATAAATGCTTGTGCCAATCCATCTGGGCTAGGTTGTATTTTGTAAGTTATTTTAATGCCAAATTCTGATCCATCGCCCAGCATACGAATAAACCCCTCTTGATCTTCTGAGGTTGTAATAATTAGCACATCTTGAATCCCAGCCAGCATTAAAACTGACAATGGATAATAAACCATAGGCTTATCATAGATGGGCAATAGCTGTTTAGATACGCCTTTTGTTATAGGATACAGCCTTGTTCCAGACCCTCCGGCCAATATTATTCCTTTCATTGCTCTATAACCCCTAATCTCTCACCCTGATAACTTCCATCTTTAACTCGGTCACACCAAACAGTGTTTTTTAAATACCATTCAACGGTCTTTTTAATGCCTGTTGCAAAAGTCTCATCCGGTATCCAGTTCAACTCTTTATCAATCTTGGTAGCGTCAATTGCATATCTAACGTCATGCCCTGCTCTATCACCTACATAAGTAATAAGCTGCTCATATTTTCCAATGCCGTCAAGTTTGCTCGGTACTAACTCATCCAGGATACTACAAACAGTTTTAACAACATCAATATTTTTTAATTCATTATGTCCGCCAATATTGTATGTTTCACTAATCTCACCAGTAAGTGCAACATGAAGTAGCGCTCTCGCATGGTCATCAACATATAGCCAATCTCGTATTTGCTTGCCATCACCATAAATTGGCAATTCTTTACCTTCTAATGCATTGAGAATAACGAGAGGAATAAGCTTCTCAGGGAATTGGTAAGGGCCATAATTATTAGAGCAATTAGTAATTAGCGTCGGGAGTTTAAAAGTGCGTTGCCATGCACGCACTAAATGGTCAGAGCTTGCCTTGGCTGCCGAGTAAGGGGAGCTAGGCGCATATGATGTTTCTTCAGTAAAAAGATCATCCATACCTTCAAGATCGCCATAAACCTCATCAGTGGACACATGATGGAATCTAAAATTATCTTTTTTATCACCATCTAGATTAGACCAATAATCTCTAGCCTCTTCTAGCAATATATAAGTGCCAACAATATTAGTCTGAATGAATTCACCAGGGCCGTCAATTGATCGATCAACATGGGATTCTGCCGCCAAATGCATCACGATATCAGGCTGACATTCGTTAAACACGCGCTTAATCTCATTGGCATCGCAAATATCCACTTGTTCAAATGTATATCTTGAATCACTCTCAACTGAAACCAAAGATTCTAGATTTCCGGCATAGGTTAACTTGTCGACATTAACAACGCTGTGATTGGTGTTGTTAATAATATGACGAATCACTGCTGAACCAATGAAGCCTGCGCCGCCGGTGACCAACAACCTCATTCTGACAAACTCCATACATACCAATCCATCGCCTCATCCATCCCTTCAGATATCATGTACTTTGGCTGATAATCTAACAATGTTTGCGCCTTATCTATATTGGCCTGAGAGTGTCTAACATCTCCTGCTCTAAAATCTCTATAGACTGGCTCTTTCTTTTCCAGCCCTTCTGTTCTTTGGATTAGTCTTTCTTCAATCATTTGATAAAGTTTGTTTAGACTTGTTCTATCATTAAGTGCTACGTTATAGACTTGATCAGTAGCCTCATCATTATCAGTAGTTGCTGCGAGAAGGTTCATTTGCACTGTATTATCAATATAACAAAAGTCTCTGCTTGTCTCTCCGTCACCGTTAATATATACGTCGTCTTTATTTAAAATTGCTGCCACCCATTTTGGTATGACCGCCGCATAGGCGCCATTAGGGTCTTGTCTTTTACCAAAGATGTTGAAATATCTTAATCCTATGGTTTTAAACCCATAAGTTTTTGCAAATACAGTTGCGTATAACTCATTAACAACCTTAGTCACCGCATAAGGACTTAAAGGATTGCCAATCTTATCTTCTACTTTTGGTAGATCCGGGTGATCTCCATAGGTAGAGCTTGATGCGGCATAGACAAATCTTTTTACATTTGCATCTTTACTGGCAACTAGCATATTCAAAAAGCCATCAATATTCGCTCTGTTGGTATTAATAGGATCTTCGATTGATCTAGGAACTGAACCTAATGCTGCTTGATGCAAAACATAATCAACACTATTACATGCCTGTTTACAATCCTCTATCTCTCTTATATCGCCATTGATAAAGGTGAAATTTCTACTTAAATCTTTACCAGTAGCATTGTTAGCGTCTTCTATTGCTTGATCAATATTATGCTGATGACCGGTATCAAAGTTATCCAGACCCACCACCTGTTGATTAAGGATTAGTAATTTTTCTAGTAAGTTTGAGCCAATAAATCCAGCAACGCCTGTTACTAACCAGGTGCTTTGATTATCTTTTAAATGCTCTTGTAGTTGTTCATATTTACTCATTTATAGTCTTCCATCCACTTCATTAGCATCTAGCAAGTACTTAATATCATAAAGTACGTGATTATCCCTGCCAAAGGCTTTTATTTGTTCCAATGATAATGCTTTAAATTCATCATGTGCAACTGCTAACAATATTGCATCATATTTACCTTCTACCGGTTGATCGATTGGTTTAATATCATACTCATGTACAGCTTCATCTTTATCGACCCATGGATCAAATACATCTACATTGCAATTAAATCCTTCAAACTCTTCAACCAGATCCACCACACGAGTGTTACGAAGATCAGGGCAGTTCTCTTTGAACGTTAAACCCATGATTAGTATGTTTGCATCCACTACGTGGATACG
>Ga0209992_10001518_pt1 | contig 24075 bp, 36 predicted proteins | sample 2SBtaG_2_FD_182564 | JGI IMG/M metagenome (GOLD analysis project Ga0209992, IMG submission 182564) | Deep subsurface microbial communities from Kolumbo volcano to uncover new lineages of life (NeLLi) - 2SBTROV12_ACTIVE470 metaG (SPAdes)... | ecosystem: Environmental > Aquatic > Marine >... | reverse complement strand
ACATGGACCCCGCTGATTACTTCCGTAAGTACGGTGACGAGGGTAGTGCTGATGTAATAGATGCTGGGGAGTCTCATGGCGCAATGCTTGAGGGTAGAACAAGCGACCTCAAGCGAGACAATGAACATGCTCAGAGCTTGCTCGATGGAACATATACACCAGACCAAAGATACGTAGGGCCTTACAGCGCTGGTCATTCGGTAGACCCTGACAAGTATTCCGCAGGTGCTTCTCCGGATATGGGTCCAGGTAGTCCTCATGCAAGACGTACTGCAGAACAACGCATTCTAGATAGAATCGAAAATGAACTTGGTGGGGTACATCCAATGTCCACACCTTTACCACCTGAAGCCCAAGCACGAAAGGATGCTGCTGAGGCTGCAATGCCAGAAGGCATGAAACGGTATAAGGGTTCTGGTGCTGACCTCGGTCGCCTAATGACCGATGAAAAATATGAAGCTCGCATGGCAGAAAACAGAATACGCACAGAGAAAAACCGAGCAAAGCGTAAGGCTTACGCTGACCAAGAGAGGTACTACAAAAAGCATCTACGACCGGGAGAGTTTGCTTTCCAGACATGGGGTATGCCCGGTAATGCGGCAAGTCAATTTGGACAGCAACTTGCTCAACAATATGGTGCTATGATGCAGGCTCCCGGTCAGGCACAGCTCGCTCGTGACCAGATGGCTAGTGACGAACGTATTGCAGGGATGCAGGCTGGCAATGCGGACGATAAGCGCAACACAAATATGCTAGCTATGTACCAGATGTTATCTACACAGGCCGCTGCGTTACCAGCAGGACATCCAGACCGAAAAAGAATACAGGCACAGATGGATGCTATTTCTGCTCAAATAATGGCGGGCAGTGGTGGTGGTGGTCTCTCTGGAATACTTGGTGGTCTCCCCGGAATAATTGGTGGTCTCCCCGGTAGAGGCGGCGGAGGAGCAGGCGGCGGCGGAGGCGGCGGCTCTGAACATTCATACGGCGATTTCAACTACATGAGCGACGATGATTTCAATAATATGTTCGTTACAGAACATGGCAACATGGAAGCCACACTAGGTGACCTAACTGAAGAACTAGCAGGACAATCACTAGACGACATGGGCTTGTGGACGGACGACGCATTTGATGACATGGCAGACTTCTTAGATGATTTGTCCGTGCACATAGTGAGTGGTACTGTTAATGAAAATAACTTGCCGTTCGTACTAGAACACATGCGTCGTAAGTTGCCGACTGAAATATGGAACTATATGATAGGTGATAAGTTCGGATTGTCAGAGGACGAGGGCGGATTACCCGGCGGCTCATTGTCAATACCTGGTATGTTTGACGGGTTCGGTGGTTACGATACTGGAGAAATTACACCAGCTATGCAGCAGATGATGAAAGACCTAATGGCTGGAAAGATGCCTTCGAGAGACGTTTTGAATACAGTCCAAAGCGACAATTCGTGGGGAACATAGGCTATAAATGATAGACCCGTTTGCTTCTATTAATAAAACGCTGACATCTATCGGTGCGCAGCCCATCAAGATTGGAACCTCTGTTGCTCAGACAGCAGGTAAGCCATCTACTAAACAACTAGTCGATGACCTTACAGCCGAGCAGCGACAGGAGGTTGAGGGAAGTATAGGCCGTAATCTTCTATCTGGCCTTGGCTGGGTTGGCGAAAAGCTGGATGCTCTTACAGGTGCTCGTGCTTTACGAGGTGCACTAGGTGGTGACTTTCGTGAAGTGTTATCTGCTATTCCAATTCTTGGGACATTCGGTGACGAGCTAGGCATCACTAGCGAAGAAGACTACATGGATAACACTGGCCGTCGCCTTCTTGAAAAGTCTGGGATGCTCGGTGAAAACAAAGAGGGCTTAGACTGGGGTGACGTAGGTGGATTTGTAGCAGATGTCCTGCTAGACCCGGCAAACCTTGTGACTTTGGGAGGCAAGGGTGCAGCGACCGCTTCTTTGAAAGCCTTGAAACATACTGGTAAACACAAGCGTATTCTAAAAGCTGCTGGAAAAACAGACAATCTAGCAGAAGCTGGCATAGATGCTGTTAATGCAATCAAAGGAGCTGGCACACAAGAGGTCGGACAGAAATTAAATCTTCGCAAAATACTAGAACTTGACGAAGCACCGACACCTAACTTTGTAAACGACCTAAAAGCAGGTATAGATACTGGCGATTTGACTCGTCGGGTCGGCGACAAGCCTATTCGTGAACAGTTGCTAGATGCCGGTGTTGATATAACTGATGAGCTATTGGACATGCCTTTAAGTAGTCCATTGGCTACTGGCTTGCCATTCAAAAAACAAGGTAAGTTATTCGGCCAGCATCTCGACCCAATAAAAACTCCTAAGCGATACCAAGCTATGGAGAAATTGGGGTATGGCATGGATAGACTTGGAGACGCTGCTAGAACGAGCAGGGCAGGGCGTATAGGTGCAAAGCTGTTTGACCCTAGGCTAAGGCATGGCTCGACGCACGAGGCCGCACAGGACGCGCAGCGGCATATGTATGAAGTAGCTGAACAGGTGCAGGGGTGGGCGGCCTCTGAATTACAGCCTTTGCAAACAGCACTGGATGATTCTGGTCTGTTCGATTGGCAAAGGATAGTAGGTGCTGGGAAGAACGTAGGTCGCCAAATTACAAAGACTGAGGCGCAGGACATAGTACAAAAGCGATTAGATTCTGTTCAAGATTATCTCGGTGGTTATGAAAGAAGTGGGCAGGATGGGTCTCGTCTTATACCTGAATGGGATTTAGATTATTCAGACACAGTGTCTGACGCATATTCTAAAGGTCAGCAAAAGATAGACGAGGCGTTATCTAAGCTGCAAGATGACATAGACCGAATAGACGATAAGATAGCAACTAAATTAACAAGCAATCCCAACGCAGATGTCAGTGCTTTAGAGGCTCGCAAGCTGAGCCTAGATGCAGAACGCCAAGCCATTGCTCCGATACGTATTAAATACCAAGAGGCAATAGATGAGCTAGGGGAAATTCGACAACCTGGATACACGGGTAATGCAGCCGCTACATTGCAAAGACGTGTCACAGATACTCATGATTTGTGGAGCGAAGCTAGAAAAGTTGCTGATGAAGGAGACCCATTCGTTGCTCCATATGTAGAACGTGTTCGTGGCGGGGTCTATGGTAGAGTTGGACCTAAGATTGACGGTGAGATAAAGCCTATTCAAGACACCCTTGATTCATTGAAGCAACACATTGATGATGCTAGGCAATACGCTCGTGCCAGAGGTGTAGAGATAAGCGACCTAGATGATGACTGGACAATGTACTTTCCACGTCAGTCTTTCATGTATCCCACGGAAGCTAAGAACAGCTATTGGAAAATAAGAAACCGACCTACGCAAATTAAGAACTACGACGTAAGGGTGTTTGATTCAGACAACAAGTTCAAACATCAGCGTAGCAATATCCTGCGAAACCTATATGGTGGAACGGGAATGGTGGATGACTTAGCCAGAGCTAAGGGATTAAATGGTGAACCATTTGCTGGCCGGTTAATAGGCATTGAAGGAGACGCTGAGAAGCTAGTCAAAATCAAGCAGACCGCTGAAGAACTAGCGACATGGATAGATGCTAACGTATATAGAAAAAGCAAAGACCTCCAGGGCCGAGAGTTTTTTGACACACTTAAAAAGCGTGATGCCAATGGAGTGTTGTTAGATGAGCTAGACCCTAAACAACTGGAGCAGTTAGCTGGGCACCTCGGTCACATAGACCCTCGCCATGGTTCAGAGAGCATGAGGTACTTTGAAGCTAACCCAGTCAAGGCAGTGGCAGGCTATTACACCGATGTTATTAAGTCGGCACACGCAGCAGAAGCGGCAACTAAGTTAATGGCTGAACATGCAAGCATGGCAGCAGACATGGGAACAGGTGGAGTCGCTAGGCATACGATTGCCAACATGCTTAAATTCCAAAAGATAAATACTTGGAAGGCAAAGAAGCAGGTTATAGACAACTTCCCCCCAGCTTTAATGGATGGCTTAAAGACAAAGCACGCCAATGATTTTGATGATGCGTTTTGGGATGCGCTTGATGCACCCGTAGCTAGTCTAGCTAAAAATACAGAGCAGCGTAATCTATTTGAAAAGTCTGCGGATATGCTGCTCGACAAGGTTGTGATAGATAAACGACTAGGTGATGACATTGAGCGATACGTCAGGACATTCACTGTCCCCGACGAGATGCAAGAGGTACTTGCTGCGTTTGACAAGGTTACGGATTTATTTAAGACATCTTTAACTACACCATGGCCAGCGTTTCACGCACGCAACCTCCTGTCTGCCGTTATGGGGAACTTCTACGCTGGGTTGCATGACCCAACAGGCATGGGTCCGTTCAAACTATCTAAACCCTACTCTCAAATGCACGCCATAATGAGAGGCGAGGTTCCAGAAAACATCGCTAGTGAAATACCTATGTTCAAGCGTCAGGGTCTTACTGACGAAGAAGCTGTCGAGAAAATAAAAGATTTGCTTATGGGCCATGATGTTATTGGCAGAAAGCATACAAGAGAAGAGCTATCGACACTAGCAGATGAAGGCGAGCTGGGAGATTTTATTGGGCGAGAGTCTCTAAGTAGGCCCGGTCGTGGTGCAGCTCGTGGTCAAAAGCAGGGCGGGTTCTTTAAGAAAGCGATAGATGCTGCTAGGGCGCCAATGCCGCCTAGGATAGTCAGCAAGCATGATGCTAAGTTCGCTCACCTAGCCCCAGGAACTGGCCCCGGAAAAATGGCTAGAGCATTCGATACTTTAGGAACCAGCAAGTTGTCTCCGTTCTCCTATGCTAGAAGAGCTGCAAGAGGAGGTCGAGCTGGTGCAGAGCATATAGAAACTAGTGTTCGTGGTGCTGGATTTCTAGGTGCGTTAAAGCAAGGGTTCTCACCGACAGAGGCTGCTAGAAAAGTTAAGCTAGCACAAGTAGATTACAATGCGCTGTCCGATTTCGAACGCAATATTATGCGTAGAATAATACCTTTCTATAGCTTTACTAGAAGGCAAATACCATTCCTAATAGAAAACCTGTTCATGGAACCGGCAGGCCCTATGGGTCAGTTCGTGCGAGGGTATGGTCGTATTCAAAGAGACTCAACACGAGATACTTTAGTGCCGGAGTATATATCACAAACAGTTGGCTTGCCATTGCCAGACTTCTTGCAGAGCGGAGTCGAGGGACAGAAGCGATACCTGACTGGTCTCGGCGGTACACTTGCTGGTGCTGAGGATGTCTTAGGTATGCTTCGCCCCGGACGAACATTACTAGATTCCGCTGGTAGAACTGGCCGTGGGCTGGCTAGTAGGATGCACCCCGGAATACAAATCCCATTAGAACTAACGGCTGGTCGAAGCATGTTTACAGGACGGCCACTAGAAGAGCTTAGCCCCACTCCAAGTGCACGATTGTTAGGGCAGCTAATGGGTAGTGATGAGCCTGCGGGACAATCAGTTCTAACCCCAAGCGCCGAGGTATTCTTGCAGAGAGTTCCTGGGGTTGGACGTACTGTTTCTACGTTGCGTCAGCTAACAGACTTCCCTCGCTCACCAGTATTTGGGGAAGAAGGCTTTAGTGCAGCCAACCTCCTAAGAAGAACACTGCCAAGCACTACCGGTGTCCGCATATCAGATGTCGATGTAGACCGTCAGCAGAATAGATTGCTACAGGAAATTATAGAGGAGCATCTGCGAAGCCATCCAGACTCTAGGATGTTCGAGCACCTATACTTTAGCCAAGAAGACTTAGCAAAACTTTCTCCCGAAGAACGCTCTATGTACTTGCTATATAAGCAGTTAGGTAAAGAAGCAACTCAGCGAGCTCGTACAGAACGAGAGCAGAGAGCTACTGCATACTCTACATAACAGAGTATTTAACCGACCCATCACCTAGCTGGTAGACAACGAAGTTATTTAATTCATTGTCATTAGAGTACACTCCAGTTACGAATGTAGATGCTGGAGCACTTGGTGAAGGCTCTAAGTAACCGTATCCAGCAACCACACTTCCGTCCCCCAGTTGGTGAACCATGACTTGGTTGTAGCCCACGGTGTAGCGATTAAATGCTACGACAGTAGACTCTTCAACATCGCTTGAAGTGGCTAAGCCTCTAGTAACAATGTATTTGATTGTTCCAGAGCCAATAAACCCCGGAACAATTAGGTCTTTAACAGCCATTAGCTAGCCCGTGTTCTACTGGTTGGATTGCTTGCGTCATTGATAGTCCATGTCATAGCAGTGGTAGAACCATCTACCTTCTTGCCTGTAATGGTCGTTCCTGATATTGCAAACTCACTAACCGAGCAAAGAATCATATACAAAAGTTGAGCTGGTGTAGCTGCTGCTCCATCAGATGCGTAACTTTCAGTTTGTGCCGTTGTCCACATAGCATCCATCTCAGCTTTGGTAGGTGGGTCGTAAGCTGCTAAGCCATCCGCAACTTCACTCTGGACTTCTGAATCCCAAGCACTGTTCCAAGGGACTGCTGAAAGACCAGCACCGTTTGCACCGATTACAGCGGTGTCAGTTAGAATGTCCGCAACGTACTTTCCAAATGTACCTGAGCTTGCATGTCCACTAGCAGCTTCATCCCACACAGCATCTGAAATTGCTGCTGCTGTAGGGGGTGTCGTTGTATTAAAGCCAGTGGCAGTTGCCCATCCAGTCACCCCGTCACCAACAGCTTTTCCATAAGTTCCCGAAGAAGTATGACCACTCGTAGCCTCATCCCATACTGCGTCTGCTATAGCAGAGGCTGCTACTACACTAGCAGTTATCCAAGCCGAATCGCCTCGGTCACGTATAGCTTGTAGACTATCTGTTGTGTTTACAAAATCATCCCAGTCTGCTGTAGATTCCTTGCTAACTAGTTTTGCAACAATAGAGTCGTCGGCTACATCAGAACCTGCCACAGAAGCTGAGATTAAATGGTCTAAACCTAGTGCCACAAGTGCATCATTACACTCGCTCTGTACCTCTGAGTCCCATGAGCTGTTCCATGGAACTCCAGTAAGTCCTGCACCCGCCGAACCAATTTCAGCAGTGTCTGTTAGTACATCTGCTAAATACTTCCCGAATGTACCTGAACTTGTGTGACCACTAGCAGCTTCGTCCCATACTGCATCAGCAACTGCTGCTGCTGTAGGAGCAGAACCGCCGCCTCCAGTTGTCCAGGCAGCATCACCTCTATCCCTGATAGCTTCGAGGCTGTCTGTGGTATTAACATAATCATCCCAATCAGCAGTAGATTCTTTACTGACTAGCTTGGCGATAATAGAGTTGTCTACCACATCCGACCCAGCTACAGAAGCAGATACTAAATGGTCTAAGCCGAGTGCTACTAACGCATCATTACATTCGCTTTGCACCTCTGTATCCCACGATGAATTCCAAGGCACTGCTGTAAGTCCGGCACCTGCTGAACCTATCTCTGCGGTGTCCGTAAGAATATCTGACACGGCTTTACCGTAGGAGCCTGAACTTGTGTGGCCTGACGTGGCCTCATCCCACACTGCATCAGCTATGGCAGATGCGGCTGGTGCACTCGCTGTTACCCATTCAGCATCGCCTCTATCTCGGATAGCTTCAAGAGTATCGGTAGATGATGACCAGCTTCCACCTTTAATTTCAGTGAACGCACTATCTAGTTCGGCTTTAGTAGGTGCATCGTAATCTGACAATGCTGCATCACACGCCGCATTTATTTGGTCGGTGGCATCAGAACCCTCGATACTAGCCACATCAACCCTAGCATTAGCATCAAAAGCAGAAGCACTGGCAGCAAACATAGCGTCATATATAGCTTCCTCTAGCACTTGGAATGTTTTGAATACAGGTAATGCACCTGACTCGTGACATGCTACTAACAACTCACCACATGTGTTCGTATCAGTCGCATCTAAAACAACAATGTAGAAACCTATCTCGTCGTGAGACGATGAAGAACTCTCATTCTTTTGAGCAAAATTCCCCCCGCCTTTAGAAAGCCTTATGTCTGCTTGGCTAATAGTCAGCCCAGTCTCCGCAGTCTTTCCATCGGTGTCATCTAGGAATGGGCCGAACCTAAATGTATAAGCAGTTGATTGTTTAAGAAACATGTTAAGGCTTCCTCATTTGTTGATATGTGTTAAGGGCCATCGGGACAGCGGCAGGTGATGATGTTGAGTATGATATTACTAGCTTGGGAGTGTATGTAGTACCGCTATAGTTTTTACTGCGAAAATCGAAAAGCCAGTTGGTGCTGCTGACATACGTGTGGTCTTCAAAAAAGAACTGCATGTCGTTATTAGCAGACCAGCCAGACCTATTAACTATCTCTTGGACAATTGAAGATATGTCAGCAGTGTCATAAAAAGTTCCCGCACTCATTGAAGAAGCAAAAGACCACGACACATTTGCCGAGGTTCTTGTTGCGTTCCCGAACGCACTGCAACTACTGGCTGCGGATGAGGCATCGTCAGTATCTTCGCCCCGTATTGTAATTGATTGTCCGCTTCCGTTTATTTGAGAATGAAAAGCGAGCTGCATTTTTGCTGCGGTTATAGTCGCCCCTTGAGGGATGTCTATTGTTTCAAATCTTAGGTAAGGTCGCCATGTATTCCAATGCTGGTCTTGGTCGTTGTAGTCTGACCTTGCATAAAATCTGACAAGAGTATTTGAACTGTTTACACCATTGCAGCTAGCACCACTGGCGTAATAGTCTTCGTAATCAGCGTGTCCATCGTCCACGTTATTCGCTATTACTTCGGTTATTGTCGTCATTATAAATTCCTAAAGATACTTTGTTATTATACCTTTACGAGTTCAGTGAGTTCCACCTCAACTCTACCGGGCTTCTCTACTCCCATCCGCACTATCCTCAAATCGTCTATCTGCTCATCGTCATCATAGAGTCTTGCGTGAGCTAGCGCATCGAGCAGGGCCTTGGTTAGATTATCTATGTCTCGGCGTCTACGGTCTGGCATATAGGCTTTAATAGTAACCTTTAGGCGGCCTGTTAGCATAGGGCTGCTCTCCGAGATTACATCCTCCATGACCTGCTCTCTGTATTTCCTGCCTCTAGCACTGATAACGACACGCCCTTTGCCAATGTGTCTCCAGTACGTGTTGACCGTAGGTGGATACCCTAGTGTGATGTGGATAGTGTCTGAATCCATTCGTCTACTTCCTCCTGAGTTACCCGGTTGGGTGCTCGTAAATCTAAATCCTTGAGTCGTAACCAATCCATTAGGTTGTAATTGCCGGGGTCTTTTATTTGTTTATAAGCTAGCTGCTTAGCGTGTGGCATAGCAGCTAGGTTATCCATGTGGCACTTCTTGCAGGTACGAAAGTAGTTACACACGTTCATGCAGCGAGTAGGCGCTTGACTTCTGCGTTCCATTTCATGGGTCTCTAAGGGAAACCCTTGATATTCCGTTGCTTCACATATCCAGCATCGGTCAAAGTCCACCGCCCAGTTACGTCTTTCGTCTCGCCATTCGCTCGTGTGTTTGTCGTATCGCTTCATCTAAATAGTTACGAGCCTTTAACAAATCTTGTAGCTTGCTATTGTTCTTTTTCTTGCCAGCCCTGCATATGTATTTAACCACATTACCTAACCAAAAGCATAGCTTCCATGCCTTGATAACATCCCACGGTTGTATGCCTTGGTCGTAATGCTTAGGAGGTTTACATCTTTTATTCTTCTTGGGCATCAGCCTTCTGCTCCATTAAGTATTGGTCTACAAATGTTTCGGCCTGCCTGTCATTCATCATCATCATGGGTTTGTTAGATGACGGGTCACTGAAAAACAGCCAATGAACTTGGCCCTCTTCGTCAATCATTTTCTTCAGATACATAATGGCTCGACTCTAGCTGTTCTACAATTACCTTTAGTTTAGGTATAAACGATTCAGGTTGTGTCTTAGCACAGATAGAAAGCAGAGATGCTGCCTCTGCATACTGGTATTTAAGAGCTTCTCTCTTTAGGTCTGCAAGGATGGAGTCTATAACCTTGAGGTTGTCACCTATCTTGATACCCATCTTTTCCATTGCGCCCTTTACATCTATAAACTTTTCCTGCTCTATGAGTAACATCACTGTTGCGATATCGTGTTCAGAACAAGACCGTGAGTTTATTGTAGTCACAACTTCCTTGCGATAATATTCGGAGCCAAGAACTGCCCCTAACAAAATCAACCATCTTTCTCTAGTCTTCATAGCATCTCCTTAAAAATCCATGTCTCTTATCTGAAGCTCACGTCTAATAGCTTGCTTCAGCCAACCCTCTTTTAGTTTTGGTTTGTCATTCATTACGCCCTGCAAATACCATGAAGGTATTTCTCTAACCAGCAATCCTTTGAATCGCCCGAACAAAAACCGTGCGCCCTTTTCTTTTTTACGCTTTGGCTTTGTTCCATCGTTCGAGAAGGGGTCAACCTCCCGTGTCCTGTACTGCACCTGCGCTTGAACACGAGCTCTCTCCTGTCTCTCTAGTTGTTCACGCTCTTCCCTGACTTCCTTGTCAGCCTCAGACATAGCCTCCTCTAAGTCCATCTCCTCGTCCATCTTCTTCTTGACACGCTCCACCACCTCCACCCCCCACGTTCCTGCCATAACATTAGGGCTGGTCATTATCTTGTGGGCTATGCTTGCATCTACCAAGTCAATCATCTTAAAGGATGGCTTAGCACTAGATGCTATTGCGGCACGTCTGCTTTCAGGAGTCGAACCTGCAAAGTCTACCACTCCCTCCAAAGGCCGTGTACCTCGGCCAAAGATTTGCGTATACAAGGACTTGCTCTTAGTAGGTCTAGCCATGACGATGGCCTCTAACCCAGGGAAGTCCCAGCCTGTTGTCAGTATCCCCACGTTACACAGATGTGTAACTCCGTTCGGGTCACTGGTAAAAGATTGCAATGAAGATATCCTCTCCTCCTTGCTGCACTTATTGGTGTCAGCACATATCCACTTGGAGTTAATTCCGTAGTGGTCAGCTAGTCTATCTGATACCATGCGTGCCTCCTCTACACTTGAGCAATACACGACAGTCTTGAGACCTCTCGTTTCCTTAGCTGTTACCTCAGCTATTTCGAATATAGTTTCCCAGCTCTCCAGCTTTGCATTAAGCTGCTGCTGGTTAAAGTCCCGGCCAAGAACGGTGTTGCTTGTAGTTACCCCAGACAGGTCTAAAGACTCAAGCTCTACACATAAGGTGCGAGCGTTACACAGCCATCCGTCTCGTATCCCATCGACGATACCATACTGATAAGCACACCCCTGATATATATTCTTCATGCTCTTCTTGTCATGCCTCTTAGCAGTGGCGGTAACACCAAGAACCTTGGCACCATCATTCATGAAGTGGGTGAGCATCTTAGCCCAGCTTGAAGTAATAGAAAGGTGGCACTCATCTACAATAACCAGACCGACATCTCTAATGCGTTGGTACCTACCACGCTCCAGTGTCTGCTTACTAGCCACCACGAATGGAGACCTACCCCATGGTGTTTCGTCTGACCAGTTATGGGCCTGCTCTATTCCGGGTGCTATCCCTGTCCGTTTACTAATCTTATGATACGCTTGGCCTATAAGAGTTATCTGAGGTGCGATAACCAAGCATCGCCCTATCTCCCACTGCTTTATTAGTTGAGTAAATATTTCTGTCTTCCCCAGTCCTGTAGCCATCTCAACTATAATGGCGTCCTGTTCTTCAAAGGCTTTCTCAATAGCTTCTCGTGCTTCTACTTGGTAGGGTCGCTCTTGAAAACTATTAAAGACTTCCGTCTCTTTCTGGGGCTCTTCGTTCCAGAGACTCTGTTGCGTCATAACCCACACCCTCCTTCACATTCCATGTCAAATAATTCCATCTGGCTTTGGTTAAAGTCACACTCAACTAACGGCTTGCATGAGCGGTGTATATAGGCGTCCGACTCTAGGTTCCTATGAAACATACCGCTTGGCTTTCGTAGTGCCTCATCTACTTCTACTGCTCTCTCCCAGTCCTGACCGCCAGCTTTTTTTAATGCACGCCACTCTCGGTCGGATTTGTAGGGACAGTAAACACAGGCGCTTCTCGGAACAGTATGGGACACGCGCTTTTCTAAGTAGTTAATGCAGTCCAGCCGAGTCATCTGGTCTTCTATAAGAGGAAAGATAACTTCAGTCCAGCCCCTCATGTTAAATCTACCACGCGCCCTAGCCGCTCGCCCCGGCTCGTCCATTGAGAAACCTATGTATTGGTATACCAAGGTATCTTTTGGCACATGTTTATTAATTGCAATACCAAGTATGTCCCGTCGTATTGTTTCTTCTACAACCCTAACCTTGTATTCATATGTACACTGTCGTCTCAAGGCGCCCGTTGAACCAGTAGGGCTTTTAGTAAATGCTGGTATAGAAACAAACCTCTGACCAGTAGAGTTTTCTCCTAGGCATAACGCATCACCTAAGCACCCCCTGTCCTTAACAAGTATGGGAGCTCCACCTAACGATTGTAACCACTCTAGATGTTTGTAAACCTCTTGTGGCTCATCCCCAGTGTCTGCAAAGATAGCGTAATCAAAGTTGTATTCAAGCTCATCATCCATATCCATGAGATATAGAGTCGTGCTCTGGATACCCGCTCCAAGATTTAGAATGTGGTATTCATTATCTACATCAACCATCTTGCTGCTCCAAACAAAGTCGTAGGTTGTACATGCAGTACGCTAAAGATAATGCAAAAAGAAAAAACATAATTGGAGATTTAACTAGGTACTCAATCACTAGATAGTTCCTTCTTCTTAGTGTTGATACTATTCTGCAACGTCTTAACTTGTGAGTCCACGAACCCTACTGACTGGATGTGAGATTCTATGTTAGATAGTTTCTCTAAGTCAGAGCAGTTTGTAATAGCAGCCTTTGCCTTACTGAACCTAGACTCTATTTCTTTTTCGTGCTTAATAGACTCTACATATTTATTGTCATCCCACTTACCTTCAAACACATCGCTATTGAAGCCAAGTGTAGACAGACATTTACTTCGGAGGTCAGTCACTAATTTCTTACGGCAGTCCTGTCCCGTTCTGAATGGTATGTCAGTCGCCATTTCAAATTCCCCATCCGGATAATAGAAGGTACCCTGTAAAGAAATTTCTAACGGCGTGTCTAAAGGAAAGTATTCAAACTTTAGGTGATGGATACCCCAGTCCTTACCATAAGGCCCCCATACCTCAGTCGCACGCTTGAGCTGGGACTGTGCGTCAATGGCGACACTCGCACCCGGCCTGCCTGTTGACTTAACTATACTAGGGTCTGTTGTGCACACCGTGTTCCACAACTTCATGTTCGTAGCTACGCTTGGTTTTCTTGTTGTCTTTTTCTTATCCATGTTTAATCTCCTCTAAAGAATTCGTGTCGAGCCACCCATCTGTGTGCCACTCATCCATCTCAGTACAAAACTTTATATCATCTAATGTGCTGTGATTAGCAACCCTACCTTGCTGTATAAGGTTAGGGTGTACCTCATACACCATAGTTTCAAACGGCTGGAAGTTTCTCACTGCAATAAACACAAACTTCTTGCACTCGAAGACATCACAGTAGTGTGCGGCTTGCAAGTGATACTTGTATTTATATATTGCGTCTTTAATAAAACCTTTAAGTGAGTGCTGCCTTGTAGTTTTGTAATCTACAATGGTATCACTGTGCGGTAGATACAAGTCAGCCATCCCTTTAACAGCAACACCATTAATCTCATTGATTGCCTTAACCTCACAGCTACCACCACCAGCCCGGAGAATGTAGTCCGATGCTATTGGATTTTCCATAGCACTGTCCACCATACCGCTAATGTTTTGGAACTCTGCTGGTGTTACCCAGGGAATCTCTTTGTCATCCGCGAGTTGTTTGTATTCATCTACGTATTCTCTGTGTGCTTTAAGCCGCAGGTTAAGAGGTTCATCGTCGATGTATTCAGGAAGGACAGTCAGCCAGTCCTCTAGATTCTCTTCAGTGTTCAAGCATCTTCCAGTACACTCCATGTAAGAATGGAACGCAGAGCCTAGTCGTAACGAATCGCTTTTCTTAGAATCGTTTACTGTTTTAGATATGTACTGGTGATAGTACGTCCAAGAACCCTGACCCCTAAATGTTTTCATCATCGAGTTTGATACTTCGGGTCGGGCAAAATATTCCGAGCTGGAACATTTAAGAATTTGTTTAGCCATAGTTTCCTCCATGCTATCCATCCGTGGTGAGAAGTAACTACTGGTTCCTCCTCATAATTTCGTAATGTAAAACTTTCTTCATCGCTTTTAAGGCGGCTTCACCAGCACCTGGCAGAGAGAGTATCCAGTCCTCTCCCTTGTTTGCCAAGTCGCCAATGGTCAAAACCCCATGCCTTTCAAGTAGGTTCAGCAGCCTCGTGCACAATTCCGTTTGCGCAAGAGGAGCATCACCTACTAAGCTATGAGGTTTATCTTGTACAGAAAACTCCGCCATAGTAAGTATCATATGTGCACCGTGGAAGTTACCACGCTGTAGCAACGACGAGACCCTACCCGAAAGCAGTTCTGCCTCGTCTCTAGCTAATCCGAAATTACTTTTTAGAGGGCCCATCTTGGTTAAGCTGTGACTCTATCTGCACAGCAACCTCCTTACGATGTATCGCTACATTGTCCGGGGCGATTATCCCTATTCGAACTCTGTCGGAAAAGAGTTCGGTGATTCGTATTTCTATGTCATCGCCTATGGTGATGCACTCATCAAGTTTACGAGTCAGTATTAACACTGGGCTTGCGTCCTCGTTTGCGTGGCAATGACTTAATTCTTTTCAGCTCGTCTCGTGATATCATCCAAAGACGTGGGCCTACCTTGGTACCTTCCAAGGTTTTGTCTCGGAGCATTTGCCTAATGCGTCCTGTTGTTAAGTCAAGTTCATCTGCAACCTGACACACCGTCAGCCAATTCTCTAAAACATTCATTCAACTATTGTTACCGATAGCGTCAGAAAAATCAACTACCTATCAAGTGAGCCTGCAATCTTTTCTAAAGAGGAGACTATTTCTTTATGCCGTAGCTCGTGACGTTCTTGCATATCGTCGAGCAGTTGTTCATAGTGGTCTCGTTGTAGACGCATCTCTTCTGTGCATTTAGAGTGTAGTGTTGTTACTCTATTCTCATGTTGAGGCAACACTACCTTAGTCGTATACCACAAATACCAACCAAGCAAACCTGTTGCACTTACAGTACCCCACTCAAATCCGTTAAGCATATCTGCCGAAGCAAACAAAGCTGGAGTCAGTGCTAGCATTAAAGACTTAACCACAATCTTACCTCTTAATCGCTATCAGTTTTCTCTGGATTAACACCACGAAGACTGTCACCGATAATGAGTGCCGCTACTGTTAGAGCAAAGTTGTTTATTGTTTCTCTCTCAATACCGTAGCTTTCTAGTTGTGCATAGTCGTAAACAAACATAAAGATTACTGTTAGTACGCCTGCAACAACACGCTTACTAGTCTTTATGCTTACAAAAAAGTCATCAATAACTTTCTTTATACTATCCATTACATCACCCTCCAAATATGCCGGTCTTGAACGCGCCAAAGCCAGCCATTATTAAACCAATAAGTATAGCAAGCCACTTCAATCGAGTGCCTTTAGCTTTAATGAGCTCCGTTTTTTGAGCTGTCTTATCTAACTTGTAATCTCTTCGATTATCTTTGCGGTCTTCCACTACCACTGGCTCACCATCTGGTATGTCGGTTCTTCGTTTTCTTCGCCTAGCCATTCATTGTACCTCGCTTAAATAATCTAAGTCTATTGTGTTGTAGACTCATGCTTTTCTATACGTTTTTCTACAGTAAACTTAGACATATCATCACCATTATATGCTGGAAAGTTCTCAAGCACAGCATCATATGCCTTCCTAACGCTAGCGATAGTCCATAATGTACCAGTGCTTTTACGCTCTATGCCAGCGTCACGTAGCTTGTTTGATATTTGTTTCCAGCTAAGCCCAGTATGTCTCATCGTTACTATACGGTGGCACATCGTCTGCTCTTCTCGGTCTGGCACGAACCTACTGTTCCTCGCCTTACCTAACTTCTTCCATCCAATAGGAGCCCACCTGTTTACTGCACGGCCATGTCTCTTGGCATGTTCCATACCATCGTTGATTCGGGCAACAATAAAGTTTCTTTCAAGCTCCGCAAATGCTGCGATAACAGTGTAGATAAATCTACCTACTGGGTCATCAGGATTAACGCCTAGCTGAAGGCAGTGTATCTTAACACCACGTTCCTTTAGCATGTCTATCGTAGAGCAAGCATCGACTGTGTTGCGGAATCCTCTGTCGAGTTTAGTTAATACTATCGCATCGCCAGACTTGAGTCGCTTAAACAACTCGAACCCGGCTGGTCGTTCAAACATTTTAGTAGAGCCTGATGTAGCAGAGTCTACGTAAGTCCCACCATATTGAGCGTCAGAAGGAACCAACCCTATATTCTTCTGCTCTTTTATATACCGCTCGATTGTTTCTTCCTGTGCGTTCTGGCTATCTTCTTGCTTAGCCGTAGACACACGAGCGTATCCATATATTACCATGCTATCCTCCTCTGGTAGAATAAAGATGGCCAACCGGAACTAGTGTTGGAGGACACCTACACTAGCAAGACGTGGGATTACCGGTTGGCCATCAGGGGAAGTTTAAGATACAACTTGTCCGTTGTTCTCTGGTTTAACTTTCGATTCATTCTCAGCCACTGGACTGCCGAAGATAGAGTTAGTTATAAAATCTACTCGACGCATAGTTTCTGTTAATGCAGCACGCAGTAAACCAATTTCATTGTTCCACTCTTCTGTTAGCTCCACGAGTTTAGCCTGTAAGTTTGCAAGCTCCTGATTAGACTCATGAATTTTGCCACTGACATCTTCATCGTCTTTGTTATTAATACGCTCCAATGAGTTGAGCTGAGTTCGAAGAACACCTAACTGTTCTCCAAACTGTGTTTCAAATTCTTCAATGCGTTCAAGTAACTTAGCGTTACTCACTCTCCGTGTCTTCTTCGTCGTAGTCATCACCGACCTCCCATTCTTGTTCGTCGAATGTTGTTATCTTCCTGTGGCTTCCACACATTGGGCATGGAAGAGACATACTGTTGTTAAAATACTCGTGGTCACAACTTAAACATAGGTGTGTACAACAAGCCATGTTACTCTCCTAACTTACGTTATCGGTAGCAATAAGTCAAAGGGTTTACTTTGGTTTAGCGAACCCAATCATTTGTTCAAACGGATATGTTGATAGCTTCCCATCCATGCCTTCTATAGTTATGGTGTCGTCGGTACGTCCCATCATAACTCCGCTGACACCTAGCTCTTCGAGAAGAGTCTGTCCCAATTCTTGCAACGATTTACCTTCGTCTAACAGTTCTTGTTGAAGCTCTGCTAATTGGTCTTGCGTTTCTTCGTCATCAGGCATGATGAAAATTAAGTACCCTATTTTTAGTGGCGGCATATCCTCTGCCCCCATATAGAAATCAGACATGCAATTCCTTCCTGTGATGTTTGATAATTTGCTGGCCTAAAAACTCTGCGACCTGTGGAACAACAGCATTACCGAGTGCCTGTATCTTCTGTCGTCGGTGTACTACTGCTCTTGGTGGTCGCTTGCGAGGTATTCTAAGAGCTCTGTGTTTGAATCTTTCGATGACTCGTGCATCCAAGTGAGTGGAAAGCCCATCAACCAAGTCGCCCAAGTTGGGCTCATGTTCCCAGAACTTTCGTCCCGTGCTGCTAAGATAATTGGCAAGCGCCTCTTTGCCAGATACTTCATCAATGACTGGCGTGAACCTGTGTCCTTCCAGTCTCTTGCCGTTAGTGTCGGCCATACGCTGTCCGATGATAAAGATTCTATCCCTGCGGTGCGGTGCGCCAATGGCTCCCGCTGGTATACAATGCCATTCACAATCATACCCGACCTCGGCAATCGCTTCGAACACTTGTTCAGCTCCTTTAATGAGCAGACTACTGACGTTTTCGAGCAAGAGATATTTTGGTTTGTACTCATCACAGATTCTTATTGCTTCCTTAAAAAGACTGGAACGTGAGCCTTCAATGCCAACCCTGTTCCCTGCTAGTGATACGTCCTGACATGGAAAGCCACCGGCTATCAACGTCACATCAGGACAATGTTTTTTAGTAAAAGTTTGTACGTCGTCATGAAGAATAACATCAGGCCACTTGCGAGCTAGCAGCTCACGACACCAGTCGTCTTTCTCAACCATTGCCTTGCATGTAAGCCCTGCTCTCTCTAGTCCTAGGTCAAGGCCACCTATACCAGAGAATAAACTAATAAAATCCATGTCGTCTTCCCCTATGTAGAGTGTCGTTAAAAAAGGTGGGCGCTAGCCAAGCCCCTTTCTAGGTAACTCGGTAGCGACCTCCCACCCTGAACCTAGAACGGGCTAGGTTCGTTCCCAAATGATGTGCTTACTGCTGGTTGTGCAGTATGCGAGTGCTCATTTGCAGCAGAGTTCTTCGGAAGAAACTCTGCCCTGTCAACCTTAATCTTAATTCGACTACGAGTCTTACCTGGATTATCCTTATCATCCCATCGGTGCTGGTGCAGTTGTCCTTCGATAAGAACACCAGAGCCTTTGCGTAGGAATTGAGCAACAGTTTCTGCTGTCCTACCCCATGCTTCGCAATCAAAGAAGTGAGCTTTGTCTTCACCACCTTTTTTACGTTGGTTCCATGCGATAGTAAACTCAGCAAGCGGTTGGTCGCCAACTTGTTTAGTGATAGGGTCAGCGACTAGATTCCCCATCAAGATTGTTCTGTTGTAATTAGCCATACAACATCTCCTATAGAAAAAGTGGGAGGGTAATAACGCCGCCCTCCCTTCGGCGTGATATGGAGTATATCAATGATATGAGACTGTGGTTACAAAGCCACTCACAGCTTGGCTCTTCCTGTCGCCATTGCTAATACGGAAAGTTATCATTTAACCCTAGCAATATAGCGACTAAGGATGGAAGCATCCTATACTGTTGGGTCGAATGGAGAAAGTGCATTAGCTGGAACAAGTACCGAGTTGTTCTTCCGACAAAAAGAATTGTCTTCCAACGCAAAAACCTGCACGGTTTTAATATTAACCTTGTCTATTCGTACCGGTGTACCAACCATTTTTTGTAGCAATTCATTTATAACCCATGTCTCTCCGATATGTTTCTTAAACTGTTTAGCGTTTCGTTTTGAGATAGCCTTATGTCTAAGCTGAGAGGCTGACAATATCTTTGGTAAAGAGTCATCGTACTCACCAGCTTGAATGTTAGAAACCAGTTCGTCAATGAACAGTTCTTCTTGTGTACGTTCTTCAGTAACAGTCATTAGTTTACTCCTTCTTGTAGGTACAGTCCGCCACCGAACTCTACCTGATTATCAAATACCTCTGCCTGTGTTTTGTTAGCTGCCTTACAACCAGCAAACGCAAGCACCAACCCAATCGTAAAAGCAATCACGCATAACATGCTTGCATTTATTTCGTCGTGTGTTTCTTGTTTCATGTTCCAACCCTTTCAACTACCTTGTGTGTCACCCAGCCCACTGGTATCAGCAGGATGGGTATTAGTATCCACTGTATGAACTCTTCACTCATCTTCATCCTCCTTTTTGGCTTTAGGTATAGGCCGTAATCTGAGACTGGTATCGCAATACATATCGTCGAACATGCCGTCCAATAGCATTGCTATTTCGTACATCTGTTCATGTGCTTCCTTGTCTTCAGGCATCTTTAACCTCCCAATAAGGTTCACCTGTGTAAGCTATGCCATGTCCACTGTCTTCCATTGCTTCAGCAACACCACAGGCAGGACATATATCTGTCTTGTTATCACGTCGTGATAGAGCAGGCCATTCGTAATACTCTTCCCCGCATCGTGGACACAATCGACCTACCTCTTTTGCTTTATCTGATAACCGAGTAGCTAGCTCGTCTACAATCTCACCTATGATTACCTGTTCAGATATTTCTAGGCGAGCGAAGCCTGATTCCTCAAGCACCTTGTTAGTCGTAGACCATAGCCCACTGTTCTTCCGTAGTGCTTCATCAACACCATTTCTAATAGCATCATTCCGACTCATAGGTTTTACCTCCGACTCTTTCCAACTGTTACCATTGGCAATACAAGGAACACCCTTGCCACCTGTTAAAGCGTACTGCTTGTTTGGTTCCGGCTTATCCATATCAATCTCCTTAACTAGAACACCAACCACCGATGATGAAACACACATCATCATCTTGTAAAAACTCTACACCCATTGCTTCATTCCACTTTTTGTGGGCATCTTCCAAGTGGTGCATTGCCTGTGCTTTGCTTTTCCAAACACTGTTAGACCAGTTGATTCCTTTAGGCATAACACCTATTGCGCCAGAGTAGCTGGTTCCATCCCTGTGTTCGGACTCTCGTTGGGCAATGTCAAACTGTTTCTCTGCTTCTTCTTTTTTCACACCTTCATAGATGCGATAATCAAAATCCATTCCCATGTTAATCCTCCTTTAAGCATTGACTTTCGGTGGGAAACAATAGAACGAGTTGTTAGTTTCATCCGTCCAACCTACTAACACGCCCGGACCGTTACCCTCTTCATCTTGCATAGGGTATAGAATGGTTCCGTTTTCTAAAACGATACAGGTTGGTGTCTGGTGAGGACGAACCCAATCCCATCCTTCTCGCTTCAGTTCGCTTGATTTAAGATGTCGAACTTCTACAATCTTTTGTCCTACATATCGTTCGTCTCCAAATATCTCCGTCATATCATTACTCCTTTTCTTCCCATGAAGTGTCAGCCCACACAGCAATAGCTGAGTTACAAAGGCTTAACTCTTTTTCAAAACTCTCTGTTGTTTCTTCAAGGCTCACGCCAATTTCATGACCATCTTCAATTCGTTTAATGTTACGTTTGAGATGTTGCATCCTGCTAATTAGCAACTCTTGAATGTACATGTGAATAAGTTTCATCTTTTCCATTAAGGCACCTCCGGATTATCAAGTCGATGGTATAGTGGTTCGTTGGGATAAAACCCTATGTCAAAACTGTGGTGTGGTTCCGCTAAGAATTTAGGCGCTTCCCATAAGTCAACGTCGATGCCGGAAACCTTTTCGCCTAGCGTTAAATAGACAGCCCATTCCCAAGGTCCTTCTTCCCACATAACTCTCCAGCAAGTACCGTAACCACGCTGTCTAGATTCTTCTGGACTGTACAGTACCACCTGCCTTTGCAGCTCCTCTTTACTACCGAACGAACTGTCTAGGCAGTTAACCAAGAAGTCGTACAACTTAAACGCTGCTTCTCTTGGCTTGCAATCGTTAAGGTCTAATGATTGTTCCATGTTACACCTCCACTGATTCTGGTGGTTCAACTGTAATTGTCACTGTATTGTCATCATCGACCACCCATTCTTGAACTATGCCATTGATATTGTCTACTACTTCTTGCACCCAATCATAAACATCCATCATTCTTTCCTCTCCTGTTTAAGGCATGAAAAACAATTTGCCGTGTGTTTCTATTAACCCGTCACCATAGACTTCCCATACACGCTGGAATGTTCTTGGGTCTTCCTCGTATATTTCGGTGTAATATTCCACCAGCTTTTGAGTGATATCGTCTTGCGCCATTAGTTCGACAACTAACTTGGCGAGCCTTTCGCAATTACTCTTGTTGTGATTCGGCATCGTTGTCCTCCTGATACTTAGACCACAACAAACCTACGATGCGAGATAAAGCAAGGTCGGCAGCCCCTGTGTCATTGCCTGCAAAAGAATCAGCTTTGTTATAGTCACGGCAAACTGCCTTAACTTCGTCGTAAAGCTGCTTGTACAAAGAATCGCCAATGAACTGCTTTAAGAATACGAGTGGCTTGTCGTGGTAAGACCATTGCCAATAATTTCTGCCGTAATCTAAGTTAATTCCTGCGTTGTTGTACAAGTCGTAATAGATTTTGTTCATGAGTCGCAACGCTTCTGGAAGACATGCGTCTAGAACATCCCCATGTCCGGGAATATATTTATCGAATAGTATTTCGTATTGAGCTTGCTTCTGACCTTTGTTATTCCAGTACAAAGGTTCGTACTTTTCTTCAATCATCCTATTCTCCTGCTTCTAAAGTCCCACGATTGCAGCACGGACAAGTAACTTTGTCTGTGTCTACGTTGTATAAGTAATAGTTAAACGGCTCCTCACCTTCAGACATCCGCTGTTTAATACCAGCATGTATGTCATCCATGTCGTAGAAGTATTCCGTTATCTCGATACCCTTGAGTTCTTTAAGCTCAATGTCTGTATTCTCTGGGTAGAAGTGATAGCCATCGTCTGTGTACCAATAAGCATCGCACTCGGTACAACGAACACTCGCACGGCTAAAGTCGTACATCTCGCTATCATCCCAGCCTGTAAACTCAAACACGCTTGGTGATGTATAGCCTCCACGAACATCGGCACCGTTATGTACTTGTAATAAGACATACGTACTACCATCGTGTGGGTCATTCCACAGGACAAACTGTATAACCTGACTTAATATCTGGTCGTAGTTGTATGTATTGATACATTGAGGCACGCCGTCTCCGTACAATCCAGTACCATCACGGATGTCTTCTGCAAACCCTTGCATAAGCTCTGGCCATCCTGCATCGGGGTACTTATCTGCGTACTCAGTGAACTGTTCGTCCATAGGCTCGCAGTACTCAAGTCTCTTTTTAAGCCAGTGGTATAGGTCTAATGTTACTTCTAAGTCCCACCTACCACTGACGTTTCCTTCTGGCAATGAATCCCAATCACCCTTGATTAACTCATCTTTAACCTGATTGCGTTGCCACATACGTCCTGTGTCACCACCAGAGTCGAGCATATGTATACCCGTGCTTGTAGTAAGCATAGAACGTAACTGTTGTTCTGTTGTGTTATCAGTAACAGTCATATCACTGTCTCCTGTAAGAAAAAAGACAGGCTGACACCTACAGCTTATAGGTGTCATGGCTATAAAAATCTGCAACTTCTTATATGTTAGAGAGCCTGTCACCCTAACTAGCTAATTACCATAGCGGACTGTGCACAGCAGTGAATATTGACTGACTAGTATTTCAATACCAATTACTGGAGTGAGTCATATGAGTAACTAACTACCAATCATTCATGTTGATAAATTGTTAAATAGAAAACATAAACAGTAGAAAACCGTTTGTGTCTTCACCCCTATATGGCCGATAGCCTAGGATTCTTGCAAGAAATCCCAAAAAAACTTTTTATCGCTGTTTAAGCGCATAGCCTGGGCCATCTTGCTTGTTACGTCACGGGTCAAATCCAGCGACGGCAATCCTCTGTCTGCGCAGGTGATGCGGCACTTATCCACACTATCGCTGGCCACCTAAGCACCGACTAAGACCCCTCTTAGTTCTAAGTGCTTAAGCAACCTAAGTGCTTAAAGACACCACACCCCTACGCAGTACATCGCGCACTAAGGCGTGTAGTTGTGCCCTGCTTAAAGAGGGCGTGTGTGTTGTGCTGTTGCTTAGGCGTACAAGGTAACGCCTGCTTGCCGTGCTGCTTAGGCTTGGCTTGCCGTGCTGCTTAGGCTATCGCTTTGAGTCTATGTAAATAGCTGGAAGTTGTCTGGCGCACACGCGCGCTTAACGTGCCAGGATTTTGACCTGTCACATCTTAGGCTTGTCTATTAGCCGGAACTGCGGATCAGCAGTTGGTGCGCAGCTTGGGCCAGAAGTTCAGAAGTTTCCAGTCAACCTTCAACTATTTTTGTAGTGTATTTCGTGACCTGTTAACCTACCAAAAATGGGTGTCATAACCCGTTGGGGGGTGGATATCTCAAACCGTCTCACGTCGATTCTAAGACGTCTTAGACTTGAATGGATGATTACACCTATTGGAAATCTAAGTGCCTTAGAATCAATCTGAGGGCGTCTGAGGTAGCAATAAAAAAGCACCATCGGCACCTATAAACGGCACTGACAGCGCATAAAAAAAGCCCGCTAGCGGTTAACTAGCGGGCTAGGTTAGC
>Ga0209992_10001516_pt1 | contig 24120 bp, 31 predicted proteins | sample 2SBtaG_2_FD_182564 | JGI IMG/M metagenome (GOLD analysis project Ga0209992, IMG submission 182564) | Deep subsurface microbial communities from Kolumbo volcano to uncover new lineages of life (NeLLi) - 2SBTROV12_ACTIVE470 metaG (SPAdes)... | ecosystem: Environmental > Aquatic > Marine >... | reverse complement strand
AAAAAAAAATTACAGGAATATTTAATATCAAATAATGGAAGGGATATGAGCGCAATAGAATTGAATAATAAGCAGCAAAAGCAAGTGCAACAAATTCAACAGATGCAAAAAATACAAAAATCTAATGATTTTCAAGCATCAATATGAGCGGAGAAAATATGGTATGAATTGAGCCTGGTACCAAGTGGGGCCAGCTGTACAGTAGGTAAAAAGGTGTGCCTAGTAATTGTGGTACCAGCTGGTACCAGTTGTATAGTAGGTAAAAGGCTGTATTGAGTGATTGTGGTACCAGCTGGTACCAGTTCAGTGTATTCTTGGTACCAGCTGGTACCAACTACGTATATCTGGTAAACTGGGTTATTGAAAGGAATGCACCAAAGGTGCGATTGGTGTGATACAAAAATACTCTTGGATTTTTGCCTTTGCTTGGCTCTGCCGTTAATTTATTTTATTTAACTCTGCGTTAACCTATAATCCTTGGAAGCCTACTTTTTACTAAAGCCACTGTGGCGATTGAACATAAAGATCCTTTGATTTGATAAGTGCAAATATTAAGTTTTTAGCATTAGTTGTTTAAAATTGTTTATATTTTTTGGTTACACACATCCTTTTTTAGATTAGTATCTAAATATAATTTAGAAAATCAAATCATGTTGTTATGAGTAAAAAAATTATAGAGAATTTAAAAAAAGAAATTGAGTCATTGATGAGTAAAGATTTTAATTTAAGAAAATCTATCGAAAAATTAGAAAAAGATTTAAAGGTTGATGATGTGAAATTTAAAAAGTTAAAAAAAGAAAAGTTGAAAATTAAAGATGAAATTTTATCAAAGCAAAATGAATTAAAATCAGTTCTTAATAAAAGTTTACATGAATTATTTGTAATAAATAATTGAACAATAAAGTAGTAGATTATTTGAATTATCGTTGGTGAAAAAAGAGTGGGTTAAAATTAAACCCACTCTTTATTTAAATTTAGTTTCGGATAATTTAGTTGCAGCTTTTGTAATTATAGAAAATTTTGTATTGAAATTTTTTGTCTATAAAGTTTTACAAAAACTTATCAATGATTATTTCAACTGCAAATCTGTGATTTAATATTGATAATTTAGTAGGTATAAAAATATTAATTTCGTAGTATTTTTCTTCCTCACTTAATGGATTATTATTATAGCAATTTTCTACAAAATTGATTTTTATATTTGGAGCTGATGATTTGATAATATGATTATCTTGGAAGCCTAATCTGTTATTAGATTTTTCTAAAATTGATGGCCGGCTTTTGTTAATGAGGCTAGGTAAAAAATGCTTTATATTGTGAGTCTGTAGTAAGTTTTTTGGTAATCCCTCAAGTTTGATTTTAACTTTTGTATTAAGTTACCATCTTCCTGGCATACAAGACCTGTTCTTTCATAGATTGGGATTATATTAAGCCTACCTAATATATTTTGAGGATTGTTGATATAATACTCATTTATTTGCTTGGTTTGATTAGCAATAGTAATAGGTTTGGTTTTTTGCCATTTAGTGGATGATTTATTTTTTGTAATAAATATAATATCTGTAGTTACTTTTGCATTTTGAAATACATTATCTGGCAATCTATAAGCTCCAAGCAAACTACCTCCCTCTTTAATGATAACATCCCTTACATGGTCAAAAATATTGTCCATAAAGTACGCATTAATAATAAAGGCAAGAATCCCATTCTGTTTAAGAAGCCTTACTCCTCTGCTTGCAAAATAGTGATGTATTGCATATTTTGCTAAATCTGGATTTTTATTATCAGTAATAGTCCATTTACCATAGGGTGGATTCCCCACAACCAAGTCAAAAGAATAAGGCTTAAGCTCTACATCCTCAAACTTTTTGTTTAAGGTTTTTACATCTGGATATAACGATTTCATTATTGTGTGTGCAATAGGCTCAGGTTCAATTGCTAGTATTTTACTATTTTTTCGCATTGTTTTTGGTATATGCTTAATGAAAGCTCCATTTCCAGCTGCTGGCTCTGTGCGACGTGAGGGTGCTTGATGAATTGTTGCTACGAAGTATCGGAAGCAACCAGCTGTTCCCTACCTGGATATGCGATTGCGGCAACGCGATGGTGTAAAGCTTCAGGGACAATGTAACCGCGGGTTACCGTAGTGCTTTTCTGTGAAGAAAGGCATAAAGCTGCTAGCATAGAGCAGTGAGGAACTAGGGATGATACTATGGTTAACTTATGTGAATTTTATTTAAACACCGTGACAGCTGAGGAGTAAAATATGCTGATATACTTTAACCAAAAGGTAACGCAACTAGGAATACAGACCCGAGCCTTCTGTATCGTAGACAGAATGTTGCCGGTGAATAGAAAGGAACCTAAGGTATCGCGTTTATCAAGTGCAACATAGAAACCCCGTATAATTTCTGAACAAGGAAAGCAAATTGCGAAGTTTGCCCATAATTATGCGGGAACAGGATGTTGGAAAAAGCAAATGCCATGCTGTAATGGTGTGGATACAAGTGTATACTTGACCAGAAATGGGGCTAACATCCAACAGGTCTTTCATTGTGAGAGAATTTGTAGAACCAATATAATGGAGGAATGCAAATGACAGCAATAGCTGGTGCACCTCTAACATGGGAAAGTATAGACTGGATTGCAGTTGAAGCTCATGTCTATAGGCTACAAATGCGTATTGCAAAAGCGGTTCGTATGAAACGGTATGGAAAGGCAAAGGCACTACAATGGCTACTTACTCATTCATTATATGCTAAACTACTGGCAATAAAGCGTGTTACAAGTAGCCAAGGTAGTAAGACGTCTGGTGTAGATAGGGTCATCTGGTCTACACCAAATACTAAGTTGGAAGCTATTAATTTTCTAAAACGTCGTGGCTACAAGTCTAAGCCACTACGAAGAATCCATATACCAAAGGCAAATGGTAAAACTCGACCCCTTGGTATACCAACTATGATTGATAGAGCGCAGCAAGCATTATATTTGCTGTCCTTAGAACCAATAGTAGAGACATTGGCTGATAAGAATGCATACGGATTTAGGCAAAAGCGGTGTACTGCAGATGCCATAGAACAATGCATGATGATACTCCAAAAGAAGGGTTCATCTCAGTGGATTCTGGAAGGAGATATAGAAGCTTGTTTTGATAACATATCCCATGATTGGCTATTGAATAACATACCCTTAGATAAGGTAATGTTAAAACAATGGCTTAAATCTGGATATATGGAAAAAGATTGTTACAATCCTACAATTGCTGGAACTCCACAAGGAGGAATAATATCACCAGCTCTTCTTATCCTTACTCTCAGTGGTTTAGAAGATGCCATAAAGGCATCAACTAATAGACGGAATGACAAAGTTCATATAGTATCTTATGCTGATGATTTTGTTATCACTGGAGCGACTAAGGATATTCTGATGCAAAAAGTTATGCCTATTGTAGAGGAATTCTTAGCAGAAAGAGGGTTATTCCTCTCTCATAAGAAAACCAAAATAACGCATATATCAGAAGGATTTGACTTCTTAGGTCTCACAATTCGTAAATTTGATAAAACAATATCAAAGCCTAGTAAATCTAGCGTTAAGAGGTTGCTTGCAAATATACGACAGACAGTAAGTCTAAATAAGACCTCTAAAACAGAAAGCTTAATAGCTATGATCAACCAAAAATTATTAGGGTGGGCTAACTACTATAGATTCTCGGCAACCTCAAAGATTTTTTAACAAAATTGATCATGAAATGTTTGGTATAATATGGAAATGGATACGCTTTAGACATCCCGATAAATCTGCAAGCTGGTGTAAGAAACGCTACTTCAGAAGTATTGGAATGGAAAACTGGGTGTTTTTCGCAAAAACTGTGAATAAAACAACAGGAATAGTGAAATACCTAGATATGGTAAGAATATCCAAAATTCCTATAAGACGTCATATCAAAATCAAAGGTGATGCCAATCCTTATGATCCTCAATACAGAGAATATTTTAGACTCCGTAAAGAAGACCCAAAGAGAGGCAAAGCCTTTGTGTTTAGTACAATGCCTTACCATCAATTCAACGCTTCGCTCGGTCAAGTTAATGACTGCTGAAAGGCTTGAGCCGTGTGCGGTGAAAGTCGCAAGCACGGTTCTTAGGAGAGGGGGGTGATAGCAATATTACCCTCTTATCCGACAGTATATGACCTCCTCTGAAGCCTAAGTTCTCTAAAGCCTTGTAAATAAACCTTACTAATAATTCAGGTGTGTAATAAGCTGTTTTGGTTGTTTCTATGATTTTAGCAATTTCATCTTTTGGTATAATAGAATTTAGCTTTTTGTAATAGTCATATTCAGCCAATTTTCTGCCTATTCCTCCAAATCCTGTGTACTTTTCTAAAAGTGCTGGGTTGAAGTTTTTTTGTGCAATTGCATTTATTACTTGTAAATTTTGGTCAGTTCTCATAACATTCTCCTTTGTATGCTTTTGTAGTTAATAAGAGGTTTGGATTGTTGGCATACAACTTCTCTCCTCTTATTAATTCTCACAATTAAAATAATTTGGTTATCTTTAAAATGGCACCTCCTCTTCCTTAAGCTCAAAAGAAGGTGGATATTCCATTTTAGTTTTTCTTTCTCTCTTATGATGAAAGTTTTTGAGTAGGCTATGACTGAGTGCTATCTCATACCATGCAAATAGGTTTTCAATTTTGCTGCTAATATTTTTTTCATAAACCTCTATATTGTCATTTATACAACTGTTTATATCTTCAGCTTCTATATCTCCCTCTAATAGCGAGCTTACAGTTGATTTTAAAGATTTGTACAAATCATTGCCTTCTCCGAACATAATTTTACTTAGGGCTCTTAAAACTTCTTGTTTAATGATATTAGAATCTGGTGATGTATTTATTTTTTTGTTTGTATTGATAGACATAAGATACTCCTTATTAAAAAATTAGTTGTTGGTTAAGATTTTCTTGCTCTGATACTTCAGAAGAAAGATGGTTAATGTTTTTTTCTTCTTTAATTAGTTCGTATGCATAGAAATTAGCTTTTTGTTCTAAATAATGATGTGATAAAGCATTAACTTTTCTCTTAAACTCAGATACTAGTTTTTGTCTTAATTTTAAGGCTTTTTTGTCACTAATATTTTGTGATTCATGCTTGACCCTAAATTCAAGAGTATAAATTTCTGCTTGAACTAACTTAATGAAAGCATTTGTCAATTGAGCTTCATTATTTATTTGAAATGTTGGTTGTTTTAATAATCTTTTCATAATATCTCCTTAAAAAATTGTTAATCAAAACTAGAGGTTAAATTTAGCTCCTTAATTTAATTAAGAAGTATGACCCCCGTCATACTTCCTGTCATGCGGGCGACGCATAGGGTAGCAAGGGGAAAGGGCGATTTAGATTTTTTTTATTTATTTGTTGGAGGTGAATGGGAGCGAAGCGAGCAGAAGAAAAAAATCAAAAAAATAGGATAAATCGTGAGCGTAGCGAAGCACCCTTGTACTGCGCGGGGACGAAGTCCTTAGTCTTACTCTCAGCAAATTACAAATTTCACTTATACTGTAGTGAGATACTGCTCCTTTCTTGTAGGAGTAGACAGTTTCATTTACTTGTATTATTTTGTAATTCTCTTGGAATTTATATAGAATGTTTTTTAAAAATGACTTTGCCTCTGCCTGAAATACAGCCTGAGAAATGGCGCAGATACCATTTTGAGTCTAAAGATCGATATTACATTGTCATACTCCAACAAAATTTATTTCATAAGTGGAGCATAATTAAATGCTATGGTGGTAAAGATAATAAATTAGGAAATATGATTATTGAATCTTGCAATTCATATCAAGATGGCACAAATAAAATTGAGCAAATTAAAAAAACAAGAAGATCACGTAAATATGCTTTAAAAAAAACAAAGACTATTAAATTGGGGCTAGACTTTGAAAAGATTACTGGGTTTACTGGTAATATGATATAAAGCATATACATCATGTAGTGCCAGCTATTTATAAGAGATGTATAGTGGCATATTTAATTTAATCAAATACAGTAGAGTAAATAAATGGTAGAGAGATTTCCGATATCAAAAGAAGGCATGAATAAGCTTGAAATAGAACTTAATAATTTGAGATTTGTTGAGAGGCCAAATATTATTAAGTCTATCTCAGAAGCGAGGGCGCACGGAGATTTATCAGAAAATGCTGAATATCATGCTGCAAAAGAAAAGCAAGGATTCATAGAGGCTAAAATATCTGAGTTAGAGGATAAGATTTCTAGAGCGGAGATTATCGATATTTCACAAGTGCGAGGGGAGCAGGTGAAATATGGAGCATCAATAAGATTATTAGATGAAGATACTGAGAAAGAAATTATTTACAAAATTGTTAGTGAATACGAGGCTGATGTTTCAAAGGGTATGATTTCAATTACATCGCCTTTAGCTAAAGCATTGATAGGAAAGAAAGTGAATGAATCTTTAGAATTTAATACTCCCAAAGGCATAAGATACTATAAAATACTGTCTGTGGATTACATTTAGGTAATTGTCAGTATGAAGATATTGTAATTTTAGAAAGTTCTAGTCTGTATGAAGACAATATGGTATATTGGAACCACAATACATTGGCAAATAATATGAATCAGATAGAGTTTATAGAGGCACTAAGAGCTACTACTAGCAATACAGCTGGTACTGCACTTGATTTAGCAACTAAAGCATTTGCTCCAGAAATGCATATGGGCAGTGTGGAATTTATAATTTCAACTGCAATAGTGGTGGGAATGATATTCTTGTATTTTTGTATTAAGCTTATTCGTAGAAATAAAAGAGATAAAGACAATAAAAGTACTCAAAACTCGTTATAACTCTATATGAATCTTGCGAGTAAATTTACACTTATTGAAGAAATGAAAGAAGATATTAAAAAGTATTTTTTTTGTTTAAAAAAGGGGGTTGAAAAAAATGGAAGTATACCAGATAAAAAAAGACGGGAAGCTACGTGTTATGCAAAAGATTATTGGGAGTTAGAAAAAATGATTAATTAAAATAAACAATGGAAATTTTCTCAAAAACATTTAACTTATTATTTAAAAAAATATTATGAAAAGAACAGGCACGGTAAAATGGTTTAACTCAACCAAAGGATATGGATTTATAGCACCAGACAATGGATTAAAAGATGTGTTTATACACAGATCAGCAGTAGAAGCAGTTGGACTTGAGACTTTAGATGACAATCAAAAAATAGAATTTGAAGTTACCTCTAGTCAAGGTAAGGAATCAGCAGCAAATATAAAATTAATTTAACAACAAAAAGGAGAAACCAGATGAACAAAACAGATTTTATAGTAAAGTTATCAGAAGAGCTTGGTACAACAAAAACAGAGGCTAACAAAAACTTTGAAGCTATTATCAAATGCATAGCTCATGCAATGAAGGATAATGACGAATTAAGATTTACAGGATTTGGAACTTTTAAAGCAAAAAATAAAGAGGCGACAGAAGTAAGAACGCCAAAAGGAACTATGGCGAAAGTACCTGCACAAAGAAGAGTAAGCTTTTCTGTAGGCTCTGAGTTTAAAGCTACTGTAAACGGTAAGTAGTGATGAAAGAAAGTTTTATGCATTATCTACATGTGGCTCCATTATTTATAATTGCAATTTTATCAATGGCAAATCTAGTATTTAAAACTAAGAAGTTTTATAGCTATTTGAGAAAAAACCACATAGGCCTGAAATTATTATTAGTTTCAGTTGGAATTATGAGTGGAGCAATATCACATTCTCATTATGGAATTCTAGGATGCAACCTATGCCTTATTTATTCTGCTATTCTAGCATGGACTTCTTTTGTGCTACTATTTAGAACTAGTAATGCTAGCAAATGCCAAGTAAATTGATAGGCGCTGAAATAACTGGAATTGAAGACAAAGATAAAAAGATAGACGGAAAAGATAGTAATTTTGTAAAAAAAAGCTATACCCGTCTATGGGAAGAAGAACTAACTGATGAGCAGCGAGAGAATTTAAAAAAAAGCATTGAGGAAGATGAGATTAAATATAAGGAGATGGGTAAAAGATTAGCCGAGGACAGAGATTACTCTAAATTATTTAATAAAAGTAAAAAGGATAAATAAAAAAAGACAAAGATATGGCATTTGTTGTAACCTAAAGATTACAATAAAGTATTTGATTCCTTATCTAAAAAGAAGCCAAAACATGGTTTAAATATTAAAATAGGTAATAAAAATGAGTAGCCCTACAAGCCCTGCTATAAGAGTTGCTGTAGATAAAGGAAAAATATATTATTGGTGCAGTTGTGGATTAAGTAAGTCACAGCCATTTTGCGACAACTCACACAAAGAAGATGCACAAAATAGAAAGCCACTTATATACACGGCTTTATCTGATAGATTTGTATCATTTTGCACCTGTAAAAACACACAGCTACCACCCCTATGCGATGGTAGTCATAGAAAATTAGAAGAGAAAAATAAAACTGAATCTAATAGCAGTAAATTGCTACTCACTGACAAAATATAAAGGTATAATTAGATGAGTTATATAAAAGATAGAATATTTGTATTTGATATAGAAACGGTTATAGATGTTGAATCATCTAGAAGTTTCTTAGGGCTTAATTCAGAAGCTTGTAAATCAGAAATAGCAGAAAAAATTAAGCAATACCATATAGATAGTAGTTTTTCTGGAAGTGACTTTATAAAACCACCCTTCCATAAAATAGTAGCAATAAGTTATTTGGATGCAACTATTTATGCAGATAACGAGGGGAAAGAACGGTATAAGATATTCAATATAAAATCAGGCGGAAGTATTGATAGTGAGGAAGAAGAATTGGTAAAAGGATTTTTTGATTATTTAGAAAAAGTTGATGCAAGATTGATAACATTTAATGGAAGGAGCTTTGATCTCCCAGTATTGAAGTATAGAGCTATGAAGTATAATATTTCGGCAAAATGGTTATATGAAAGAGGTGATAAATGGAATAACTATACACAGAGATATAGTATGGATTGGCATTGTGATTTGCTAGAAGCACTAACAGATTATAATGCATCTACTAGAGTTAAAATGAATGAAGTTGCTTCAATTTATGAAATTCCATGCAAAGTTGATGTTGATGGCTCTCAAGTAGAAGAATTATACAATAATAATAAAATAGATAGTATACGCAATTACTGTGAACAGGATGTATTGTGCACATATATTTTATATTTAAAATACGCAACTCATACAGGAAGAATAACAAATAACGGATATAATAATTGTGTAGATAATTTAAAAGAATTTATCATTTCTCAAGGTAAGGAGCATAATATCTCTTTTATTAATAACTTAGAATTTAAACAAAATTCAAGCATTAAAAAATAATAAATCATCTTGACATTTAATATCAAAAAGAACTTCTAGGGTTGAAGTAAGTCAACTATTTTATTAGCAAAATAAGCAATTATTTTTCTTTACGAATTAATAAAAAAGAGTAGTTTAGTAATAATTAAAACAACATTGATAACTACTCATAAAAGGCTATTGCTCTACGTTATAGTTAAATATAGATTAGTGTCTACATTAAAATTAACAACCTAGCCAACTTATATTTATTGTTATGCAACTAGCTTATAATTTACCTTCTTTATCTAACGACCAACTTGACCAGGTTAAGGTTATAAAAAGCAGTATAGCATCGGAAAATATATTAGATAAAATAATAGAATCTCAGCAAGATTCTCAATTAAATAATTTGTTAAATAATGCAAAATTTATAGAAATAAAAAATAATGTTTTAATTTTTGCTGTCAAAGATAGTTTTACGAGGGAAACATTGATTAGGAATTATTTTTTACTTATTAAAGGAAAAGTTGCTGAAATTGATGATAGTATAAAAATGATCTCAATTACTGTTGATAGTGGTATTGAGAATAATAGTTCATTGAGCAGCGATTCATTAGTGAATAGCAATTCAGTAAGTAATGGATCGGATCTAAAGAGAAATTTAGAAAATGATATATTTTCTAAATCTAATTCTAAATTTACTTTTGATAATTATGTAACTGGAGAATCTAATATTGTTGCATATAAAATCACTAAAGACATTGCATTGCAAAATATAGATTATAATCATAACAATGTATTTTATATCCATTCTCATGTTGGAATGGGGAAGACTCATTTATTACAATCAATTGCGAATGAAGTAAATAATTGTAATGAGAATGCTGAGAACAAAAAAGATACTCCTGTGAGCTTTTGTAAATGCAAAGTTGGTTATTTGAGTGCAGAGAGATTCATGCACAATTTTATCAGAGCTGTTAAAAATAATACTCTTTTTAGTTTAAGAGATAAAATCAAAGAAGTGGATATCTTTTTAATAGATGATTTACAATTTATATGTGGTAAGGAAAGTACGCAAAAGGAGTTTGTGCTAATACTTAATTCACTTATTGAATCAGGTAAAAAGATAGTGATTGCATCTAGTGTGTCATGTCATATGCTTGAGCTTAATGATGAGCGTACAAAATCAATACTTAGATCAAGCAATACTATTTATATTGAGCAATGTGATTATGAATTACGTTTAAAGATATTGAGCAATTATAATAAAAGTAGTGATATTAGATTTGAAGAAAATATCCTAAAGATGATAGCTGATAAAGTCACAACAAGTGTTAGGGAATTAGAAGCAGGATTAAACAATCTTAAAACTTACTTAAGTATATCTGGAAAAAAGGCTACAAGCGATAATATGTGTAAGTACATCCAGAGTTATATAAAAAGCAATGTAAAGAAAGTTACAATATCATCTATAATAAATGCAGTTGCAAAATATTACAAAATATCATTATCTGACATTGCATCTAAAAAAAGAACACAGAAGTTAGTTATAGGAAGACAGATTATAGCATATCTAGCTAAAGAAATGACGACAGAAAGCCTTAAGATTATAGGGGAAAAGATAGGAGATAGAGATCATTCCACTATTTTATATTATTTGAGGAAATTAGATATCTGCATCAAAAAAAATGAGCAGCTAGTTAATGATATTGATTCTATTAAGAGCTCTATTGTTTAAAATAATTATCCAAGATATATCAATAAATTTAATTCTTTAAATACTTGCCAAGATAAGTAAATTCATATTAGTATTTTATTTAGTGAAAAAACTATTAAAGTCATGGTGAATCAGCAAAGATTGCAGGAACTATATGAAAAAGGTAGGCAATCTGGATTTAAATTACCAAAATCTGTTACAGTTAAAAAAGAATATTCCTATGAAGGATATTTAATCCATATCTTTCGTCATAATATAGGCTTATAGTTATAACAAGTAATGTAGGAGATGGTCATGCTTAATATACATGGAATTTGGGTTATAGTCTCAGAAAATTTGCACGATAATAGGGAACGTCTACGTGTTGCGGGGGAAGAGTTAAGATTACGGGTTCATGAACGAAGAATGCAAGGATTAGATGACAATTCAACTGACAGAGAAGCGATGGTCCTTTTGCTTGGGTTTATTGCTCATGATCGGGTGTATGGTGAGCGTGAATCCATAGAAGAGAGAAAAAAGATACTCTATAATATAGCTAGAACTGCAACACTGCTTTATAGCAAAAAAGCTTCTGCTGGGGAAGAAGGAAATGTCAAAGAAAGATATGTGTCTCATGAAGAGAGGAGTATATGGAGAGATGTGGAGTTTCTGCACAAGATGATTATTCCAGAAGGAGAAGTGAATCATGAAAATAATTACCATATTTCTGACTATAGAGTTAGAAAAATTTTTGAACATGATGTTGCAATCCTGGCTGAGATAATAGCTTGTGAACTAAACCCGAATATGGAATATGCACAACGAAGAGCTACGGGTGAGCGATATCAAGATACTTCAGAATTATTGCACACTTATGAAATCTCAAACTATTATCGAGAAGAAGAATCATTAAAAAAGATTCTTGAATACCTTGCTCCGGAATTTCTTGGACAGATTGATCTATCGAATCTTGAAGATAGATACGCTTTATTTCGCATATTGGTAATTGTCGGAGAATATGCCACCAAGAAGAATTTGGCAGCAACGACTAGAGAAACTTCACATGTAATAGACTGGGATTTATTAGCTGGTCTACGGAATAGGCTGGTTCATCATGAATGGTATTTGGCTCACAAAGACGTGTTTGCAGGACTTATAGCAGAAGATGTAAGTCAAATATTAGCTATTGATTTACCGCTCATTAGACAAGAAATGTTAGCTATATGGAATAATCATCAACGAGTCAGAGAGGAAGGGCAATCACATGAGAGATTATTCGATAGAAAAGTATCAGATTATTTCAAACAGGTGGAAACTGAAGCATTATTATCAGAAGAAGAGCGAGGAATCTTGAACGAGAATTGCCGCTGGTTATTGGAGAATGGCTTTATTACCGCTGAGCAATTTCAAAATATTGTAGCAATGTTAGGTCAGGATCTACGTAACATTGAAATGATGAAGTTTTTGATTGAGTGCATTGATCGAGATAAGTTGGAAAGACCTTTATTAGGTTCAGAGGAATTGCAACAAACGAAGAAACTAGTTCAAGATTTTAACGAAATTAAGGGTGCACTATTCAGAAAACTTAATGAGAAGACAAAAGGCAAGGTCTATGTTTTCCTAAAGCAATTACTGCAATGCAAAGTAATCGATGAAGAAAGGGCAGCTGAAATTAAGAAGGAAATCAAGGAAACTGAATCTTTAGATGGACTATTGACTTTGTTTGATGAGATAAAACTAGAACTTCTCACAGGAGAGAGACTAGAGATATTAATTAGATTTAGACAGATTCAAGAGGCAAGTGCTAATAAAAAGAGTAACCACATTAAGAAATTATATGAGTTTTTAAATAGTGAAGATTTATTAGCTGAAACCCGCCGAACTGAAATAGATGATATATTAAAACAAGAGTTGACAAAAAAAGAAACATCTGAGCAGATTGACACGGTAAAATTGCAGGTAATAGAAAAGTTCCTAAAAGACAATGGAATGGAAGACATAAATCCTGAAATAGTTGAGTTGAGCAACGATTATCTCTCGCTAGTTGGGTATATTTGTCCACCAGTAAAAGATGGGCTGAGTGATAAAATCAATGATCTTTTAGAATACCTTATAGCTCAAGGATTTCTGACAGTTGATGTTGCTGAAGGATTAAATGATTTACTAAAAAATCATCAAATCGACTCTTTTTTAGCTGAACTTAAGAAAGCCATAGGTGAAGAGAAATTTACTCCCCAATATCAAGATCAATTCAAAGATGATGAAGTAGTCGCGTTAGAAGAAATGAGAAGGAAATTTGGTTCTATTTTGGACACGATTAATAAAGCAAAAGAGAATTTTAGAAGAGAGCTAGATAATATTGAAAGAAGAATACAAGCAGAAAAAGACAATAATTTACATAATTTGCGTAGACTAAAGGAAAATCTACCAGACGATAAATCTCATAAAGAAAAATTAGGAGAAAATGGAGACCCAAAACAAACAACTTACGATCAACAAGATGTGGTTGAACGTGCATTAGACATGATCAACAGATTGGAAGAATTACTCGATGCAGAAAGATTCGAAGGGTTAGCAGCTGTACAAAAAGGATTCCCTGAAGAAAGACAATTTCTTAAAATGCCTTTCGATGTCTGGGAGAGAGTTCGAGATGCGAGATACATGGAGCATGAAGGTTACATGGCAGCATTAGAAAAATTGCAGCATTATTCTGGCACATCAATGGTAAGAATACCACTGAGAGAACGTGTAATCCAAAATGAGGATGACATAATAACTGGCAGAGAAATTCCCATTAATTTATTTGAAGTAGAAGCTGCTGCCTATATTAATGGCAACATAGACTATATTATTGAAGCAACAATTAACTATTCTTATTTGGTCGATACTTGTGAAACATTACGAGATAATCCTTTGTTAAGACTTGCAGTTGAATACATCATGAGTGTAATCTGGCCCTACTTATCAGAGATGCAACAAGAATATCTAGTGTGGTTACCAAAAATGATGCAAGCTGAACTAAAAACTCAGAGAAACTTTGCTCAACATGGCAATGTATACGTAGATTTGATAGTAGGTGAAGAGATGGAAGAATTCACAGCTCGTTATACAAGTATATTCATTAAGGATTTGAAGCCCATGCTGGAAAAATTGCATGCAAGCTTTTCAGATTATACTATAAAAGAATACGAAGCTCTGCAAGATTTATGGTATGGTGATGAGCATATAACTGGACTTTTACGGCATTATCTAACTGGAGATGATTACACTGTAATTGCACCAACAGTTTTTGATAACAGTGATCTGCTTCGTTCGAATACAATCGCAGCTATAAATGCTGCATATAGTGGTCAAGTTGCTGGGATGCCTATAAATCTGCATGGCAATCATTGGGTTGTTGCTGTGATGCATGCACAAGATGGAGTCTTGCAAGTAATCTTTAACAATCCCTTTGGTGCTTCAATTGAGTTGGAGCCAAATGCTATAGCTTTTGTGCAGATGCTACAAACAGCTACATTTGCTTTTAATAGATCGGCACCTAACATCATTGATCTGAGGTTGCCTCAGCAACAAAACGGCGATGATTGCGGCCCATTCACCGTTGATAATTTAGTTAGATTAGCTGAATTAGCTAGAGAGCACCCTATAAATATCCTTGAATTCACTAGAGAACAGATTATCGAAGGAGCAGGATTGCAAACTCCACAAGATGGTAGTGCTAGCGATATTAGAGAAGAACACAATCTAATATTTGCTGATCTTGGTTTACCAATTCCAGGCGGCAATGCTGCTCCAAATGTTAATGGTGGTGTTGATTCACCAGAATCTCTAGAAGCAAATAACACACATCAGATTGTTCCCGCAATAGATATGTTAAATTCAACAGAAGCTGAGAATATGCTTGGACTAGCTGATCCAGCTAATTTACTTTTGCTCTTACCTCTTATGGGTAAACTTGGAGGCTCCGCAGAATTGTAGAAATATCGTGAGCAATCATTCCCGTTTTACTCAAATACCCCCTACCCTTTTTTAACCATACAAGGGAACTATGAACTTTTAGGTTAAAAAAGTGGTCTAAGGCTATAGATATGGAGAAAATATATTACGATATAGATAGTGGTATTCTTGCTAATTATCCTGTTAGTTTAGCAATAGCAGTATTATTAAAACATGCACCTTACGAAACACGTTTAAAAATTGAAAAAGAAGGAATAACAGTTTTATCAATAGGAACAGGTTATTACAAAGATACTAATTCATTCGTTCCACCTACATCTTTTGAAGAGAGTAAATTAGGTTATGGACTTTTAGATCCATTAGTTTTTAAAGCTATGTATATTGCTGAAAGGGAGAGTATAATACAGACACGTTATGTAAATAAAGCGATAAGAATAGATCCAAAATTATCAAAAAATCTAATGCAAATGGACAAATCAGACTCCGAGCATATAAAAAGCTTATCTAAAATTTCAAGCAACTTTGTTGTATGGAATAAAGAAATAATAAAAAGATATGTGGAATGCATGATATTAGATGAAGATTGTATAGAGTTAATTGTTGTGGAAAATACGCAAGATTTTTCTTATGAACTTACATATTAATATAATAGGAAGTAAACATGGACGACAAGTATATATTGTCAGAGGTTGTAAAAAGAAAAATTGTGGAACAGTTGCACAGCGAAATTTCTGTTCATTACGACGATAACGAAGATGATAAGATTAATGTAAAAAGGTTAATTATATACAAAGAAAATCACTTTACAGTTTTTGGAGTATTGCATTTCATTAGCATATTAAGTACAAATATAAATAAATTTTTCAATATTTGTAAAATAAAGCATTTTATTATACAATGCATTAGCAAAAATATAAAATCGGTATAAACTTATGGATGACTTAAGAGTTTTAGTAATTAATGGTGGTGGTGTCAGAGGTATTATACCAGCAAGAATACTACAAGAATTAACCACTATAGCTGGAAAAGAAAAAAACGTTACAGATTTATTTGATTATATTATTGGTACTTCAATAGGTGGTATTGAAGCTGCAGCTCTTACAATACCTTCTGAGGATGGGGAAAATCCAAAATATACAACTAAAGATGTTGTAGATATTATGCTGAATGATGCACAAGTAATTTTTCCTACAAAAACTTCTACACTAGATACTTACTCAAATGAAGCAATATTAAGTACTACAGTAATAAGTGGCATGACTGGAGCAGGAGCATGTTGGTTGTATGGCACAGGCAAAATTGCGATGCTTGCAGCTGGAGTAAGTGCCGGATTAGTTGGATTTACAATTGCTGGATTAGCACATGCTTATTATAATACAAACCTTTTCTCTGCAAAATATAGTAGGGATGGAATAGACGGAATGCTAGAAAAGCATTTTGGCAACGCTACTCTAAGTGAAACATTAATTCCTATTTCAACAGTATCATATTCTTTAAATTTTGATGCACCAAAAATTTGGTCCACATATAAAGCAAAACTAAACCCTAATGAAGATTATTACTTAAAAGATGCTGCAGGAGCTACAAGTGCAGCTCCAACTTATTTTCCACCTAAAGTTACTGTCTCACCAAGTGGGTTTACACATTACGATGTAGATGGAGGAATATTTGCAAACTCTCCGACATTTTTAGGTATTACAGAACTATTAAGAAATGAAAGAAGTTTAGACCTTCAAAAACTTATAGTAGTTTCAATTGGAACAGGTAAATTTCTAAAGAAAGTTTATGATCCAAGTGTAAACCATTTAGGAGGAGATGGACAAATTGGATGGATATCACCTAATGCTCATGATTTAATAGGAAAAATGATGAAGGGCACAGAAAATGTAGATGTTTCAGAAGCAAATCATATATTCGGTGCATTAAGAATTAATCCTAAATTAGAAGAAAAATTTGCTCCACTTGATAAAAGTTCACCTGAACATATGAAGGAATTTTTAGAAGCTGTAGAAAATGTCTTTATATCAGATCATAGGGGGATGCTTAAACATGTAGTAGATTGCTTAGAATCTAAAAACGTAAAAAGTGTATCTTGTGCAAAAGCAAGAGATACGCTTAAAGATTATGCTCCAGAAGAACATGCACTTGATACTATGTATCATCTTTTACATGAAAAATTTGAAATACCATTAAATGAATATAATGAGTAAGAGTTACTTACTTTTATGAGCTTTCATAATAAATAGAACAAGAGGAAACGCTTAGTGTATTCTCCGTAAGTATATTGGCAATTTCTAAGTAATCCTCTTTTTCTATTACCTCTTTTTTTATAGCTGCACCAGTGCAAAATATTTTACCCCAATAACTGAAACAATACGAAAATTCATTGCATGCGTGTTTAATTGCTATATTTTTGCTCTCTTCTGTTATCTTTTCTAATATTTCTTTGTTTTGTAATAATTTAATATATAGCTTATATCCGTTTTTAGCGGCAAGTGGTAATAATTTTTCATGCTGTTCTAAAGAAAATATAGTACTTATATTTATTTTACTTATATCTTTATTTAATAATTTTTGAACACATAATTCTTCTCCTTTCTTACTCATACTCCATAAAAGCTCATTAAATAATAATTCTTCTTTTTTATCTTTATAATCAGTTACTTGAATCCATTTATCTATTACTTGACATCTTAATACATTATTTAGAGGATGTTCTGAATATTTTTCTCTTGGTAAATAAGGTAAATCTAGAATACATCCTCCATTTTCATCATTCTTTACTACATCACTACATCTTTCAAAATGCCTGATTATAACTTTCTCAACCTCAGGAGTAATAAATTTTTGCCAATAATCCATGAGAGGAGCAAATAATTGCATATTTTCATTACTAACCCCTTTAACAAATAACTCAGGGATTCTAACCAATAATTCAGTAGATTGCAAATCCAACTCTCTATTAGCATAATCAAACATCCTATCTAATATTAATGCCTTGTCACTTGACCAACCTTTTGCCTCATATACTTTGATCAATAAATTAATTATTTGCTCTTTTGTATAATCTTTTGGATTTTGATTAATTATTTCTTGAAATAGTAAATTGGCCATTCTGGAATCACGGTAATACATATACCAATGATTTAAACTTAGTAAAAAGAAGAATTTGCTACTTATGACTTTTTCTAAACTCTGGTTTAAATTACAATTATATTCACTATTTATCTCTCTAACAATACTACATAATAACTTATTTTTAGCTGTTATATACTCTTTATATATATATGAACTACCAACTACATCACCGGAAGGATATGGTTTCCCCTCATTTTGAAATATAAAATATAAAAAAGCATGTCCCATTTCGTGAATTAATCCGGCATTAAAACTGGGATAAAAACAAGGCATATATATATGATGATCCATATACGGAGCATCTAATCTACCAGGAGAAAAATATGGTGAATCACCATATAATGGAAATAAAAGATGGGTCTTTTCATTATTTATGTTACTAATGCCAATGAAGTTTAAAATATTAGTGACTGTAAAATGCTCTTCTTTATATAAAATTGGCATTTTATTACTAACTTCACCAATTTCATTATCATCATAGTGAACCATGCTTTCAATAGAAGCAGTTGTCGCATAAATCCCAGATTTCGAAGCTATGTCAAACATTGATCTTACTAGGCTTAATGCTTTTTGATATTCTTTAGTTGGTATATGTTCTTTTATATCTCTCAAATGCTTTTCATATTGTGAATATGTATATAGTGGACTTGGTCTTATTAAGTATTTAAAAGAAAAAGAACTTCCCTCTTTTATTAAAATTTCTGATATAGTAAAAGAACCCTTATAATAAGATAACTTAAGAGAATTATCTAACTCTTCTTTTGAATGTTTTCCCGCATTTTTTTCAAGTAAATACTTTATCCCTAATTCATCATTTAACTGGACCGCATGATATATAGACTTAGAGAAAGGCTCATTTTGTAGAAATTCATCATAATAAATAAAATAATTTATTTTGTTTTTACTGAATTTATATGCATATTTTATACCTTCTAGGTCTAATAGTTTTTGAGCTAAAATAACTTGTCTTTCAAAACTAAGTTCATTATATATAGACCCTGGATAAATTAAATTATGATCCTTTTTAATAATATATTTACATAACTCTAAATCATTTATTAATATTGCAAATTTTAATAATTCTTTTACTTTGTTTACTTGTAGAGAACTATATAATACTTCTAAATAATTTCTTCCTTCTTTGGCACAAATATACTTAGCACCATTTACATTATCTTTAATTCTGTTACGTGTTTGATCTTCTAAATCTATAATTTCTTCTTCAGTAAATAAACTAAATACATCACCACAAGCTAGACCCTGATAGTCAACTAAATTAGACACCTAAATATATATACTAAAAATTATAACAAGATAACTTTCTTACTTTTACTAAATTTTAAAAAATAGATATTTCTATTCATCAAAGAAATCCGTACTTTGGGTCGTAGCAAGCTCATCAGTAGAATTATCTTCTTCTCCTATTTTTTTTAAACCCATTTCTTTCATTATTTCTAATGCTTTTTTTCGCTCTTCTTCTGGAACCTCATGAGTTATTCCGTGCTCTTCATAATCTTGAACTGCTTTCGCTAGCACTTTATCAAGCAAACTTTGTTCAATAATCCTATCATCTTTTGACATTTTTCTTATGTCTTCATCAAGTTCAGCGCTAAACCTTGTTCTTTCTTTATGATCAGACATTTTGTACCTTATCATTTCAATTTGCTCTACGTTAAGTGTACAGAAATTATTTTAATTATGCAAGACAATGATAAATTTTTGTGCAAATTTATAACGATTTTTGAAGTCATTGATATTCTTTAACATTACTATAAAATAGGCATATTAATTTTTAATAAATAAACATACCAAACTGCTTAAACAAGTTTAAATTAAAAGCTCTAATTTCTAAAATAACCTTAATAATGCTCATTTAATTTTTAAAATTTAGAATTTTTATGAATTTTTACAATTGGCAACAGGTCAATAATTATTATAAGTTAAATATAATAGTTTAGTTATATAATCACAAAGTTGATTAAATTATTGTGATTGTTTTAAAATAAATCAAGAGGGGGGTATTAAAGATGAGATATTTAATAGATTTAGAATTTAAGGGAGCAATAGCTCCTTTAATACAACAATTTAAAAGATAGAAGAGGTTCTACAATTGCCATTATTACTGGACAAAATGGAGCTGGAAAATCTCAGTTATTAGAGCATATTAATACTTGTACAACAAAACATGGTAAGAATTCAGAAGTATTTTATCTTAGTTCTACTACTACTTCTTTGTTACTAATAATATACTATTTCTTACATGCTTGTAAATACTGTTTACGATTTACAAATGATTAATTTATTTTTGTCAGGTAATTATGCATTAAGTAAAAATATAGATGCATCTGTTACTAAAGAATGGGATTCAGGAAGGGGATTTTTACCTTTAGGTAGAGAATATAATTCTTTTTCAGGAAATTTTGATGGAAATGATTATAATATTTCTGCTCTACATATCAATAGACCAGAACAGGATAATGTAGGACTTTTTGGTTTTACATCTGGAGGGGTTTTTAATTTTAATAAAATTTCTGATACAAAAGTTAGCTCATATAATATAACAGGACATAAGAATGTTGGACTTTTAATAGGAACAGCATCTTTTACTGAAATAAGCAAAATAAATTATGATAATACATCAATATTACAAGGTGTAAACTTTACAAGTAATATCGTTGATAAAGGTCCTATATTTAAAAAAGATATTGGTGCAAAATAGAATATAAATGCATCACTCATACCGTCTATTAAATCACTTCTTACAAATCACATAAAAAACTTTTACAATAGGCATACAATCCGGATTGGTATAATAATTAAATATAAATATTTTTCCGATGAAATTTAATGCCAAAAAATGACTATATATTATAAAAACAGAAGGCTGCGCTAAAAAATGGCAAATAAATCAATTTTAAAGCATTTTTATTGTTTTGATACAGATTTATATGCATTTCTAAAAATAGATAGCTTAAATCGTATTTATGGAAGAGAAATTTTCTACTATTTTAAAAATTTTGAATTATTATATCCTAAATTTTCTAAAACCACTTTTTGAAAAGACAACAATTTTAATAAAAACAAAAATTGTTATGTAAAAAATAATGTTCTATAATGTTAGTTATAAAACATTATAATAAAATTATGAATAATTTCATAAATATTAATGACGATAAAAATTCTATAATTGTTGCAAACTTACAAGAAAAAGCAAAAGATTATGCACGTCATGCTTTTGCAAAAAACACTATAAAAAACTATGAAAGCGATTGGAAAAATTTTTGTATTTGGTGTGAGTATTTTAATATAAATCCTCTAAGTATTACTCATAATACGCTAATCACCTATATTACACTACTTGCAGAACAAAATTATAAAGCCTCGACAATTCAAAGAAAAATTAGCGCTATTTATAAATATTGTGAAACCAAAAATATTCATATAAATCTCCAAGACAAAGAATTTAAAATTGTATGGCAAGGAATTAGAAGAAAGCTTGGCATTGCAAAACAAGGTAAGGATCCAATTCTGCTTAAAGATCTAGAAGAGATATTACAGCATATTCCTAAAAATACTTATATGGGTGTTAGAGATAGGTCTTTGCTTACTTTTGGATGGTTCTCTGCTATGCGTAGATCCGAAATTGTAAAACTAAATTGGGAAGATATTTCCTTTATCAAAGAAGGAATAATTATAACCATTAGACAAAGTAAAACTGATAAATTTGGTGAAGGTCAAAAAATAGCTATACTCAAAAGAAAAATATTTTGTCCAATAAACCACCTAAAAGCCTGGCAAAAAATTAATAATAATGAAGCAGTATTTTGCTCTGTAAACAAAGCAGATAAAGTTACAGGTATTAGACTCTCCTGCATTGATGTTGCAAGAATTACTAAAAAACATTCAGCAAAGATAGATTTTGATACATCTAAAATTGCAGGACATTCTTTAAGGCGTGGTTTTGTTACTACAGCTGTTAGCTGCGGTATACGCAATCATATCATTATGAAAACCACTCGCCACAAATTCTCTAAGATGATTGATGATTATACTCACGACAATTCTTTATTAGAAAATAATGCTACCAATATGATGAGCACCTCAAAATCATCCTCTAATAAATTAGATAGTATTTTTAAAAAATATTTACAATTTCAAACAGCTTATAAATTATATGATAAAGTAAAAACTAATATAAAAAAATTTCTTTAAGGCCTAAGTGTAGCGGCTTGATAATTACCATGGTTTATACTACTTTTATGAATCATATTTTTATTTTGCACTAAATCTGCAATATATGGGATATCCACACTTCTCTCTTTGCTACAGGATATAAAATTTTCTAAATAAATAGATATGGGTTGCTTTTTTGCAGTAATAGAAGTAAGAGATAATCCAAATTTACGAGGTAAGTAAATACGAGTTGTGGAAAAGATGTACATGAACATTTAGTTTTAAGTCTCTACCAAAAGTATGAGGAGCTGTAAATATAGCAGGTACAACATCAAGTTTAGCAGCAAGAGTCATAATGCAGTTTGCAGCTAATTTAGAAATTTGATTAAGATACTATTTGACCTATATAAATAATACATATATAATCCCAGCTCATAAGTTACTATCCTAGTTTTCTTTGCATATCCTACATATTCATCACTACTCACCAAAATTTAATTAGGATAGTAATTTGCGCTTCGTTTTAATCTTAAATCTATCTATCAATTTAATATCATTAATAACATTATCATTTTTATATGCAACATGTGCTATATAGTCAGAATCTGATTTAATTTTTTTTATTTGCCATATCTGATCACCTTTATAAAACTGTTCCCTTGTTCCTACTGATAAATCATTTACTTCATCAGTTAATCCTACCCCTATTACTTTTATTATTGCCTCTTTTCTTGTCCATAATTCATAAAACCTATCTTTTTTATTTCCAGCATTCATATATTCCTTTTCTTTTTCTGTAAAAACTAAATCTCCTATACCGTAATAGTCTTCTATTTCTTTTTTATATTCTATGTCCACACCTATATCTTTTCTATAAAACCCTATAAGTGCTTTTTTATGTGCATGTGATAAGTTAAACTGTACATCTTCAGAAACCCATGGTTTTCCATTCTCACCATATTGATAAATTATTTCTTTTGCTTTTATATTACTATACTTTGATATTAATAATCTCATTGCTACATGCGATATTAAATATACAGAATAGTCCTTTATAAATTTAAATTTATTCATATTGTTTAATTCTAAATCAGACAATATTTCTATATGTTGTTTTGCTACATCAAAATTTCGGGTATTTATATCTACTTCCCATATGTCTATTGTATTATCAGATAACACTTATTTTTTACTTTTTTTATTTACCTCAAAATTATACCATTTTTTACCATAATAAAATAAATAACTAGATTCGATATTATATTCCTTATATTTTTTCTAAAACTCCAAAGTGTAATTTTCTAAATGTTACCGAAATAATTGATTTATTTTATAACGAAAATCTAAATGATGAGTATTATAATTTGGCTCTAGAATTAACAACAAAACTAGCAAAGGAAAATCCTTCTAATTTAATAAATTGTTATATAGAAACTTTAGCTATCACAACAAAGTTGCTTATTGTCTGTAGGTAAGTTAAGCAGAAAATTAAGTATAGTTTTCCATATACTTTTACTATTGTAAATTAACATGATGTTAATCCAGAATAGGTAAAAGTATGTATAATAATAGTTTTAACTAAGTGTAGTGTAATAATGGAACGTAAGTATAGGGATTTATTTTATAAAATTATAAGTTCAAGGACTTCTTATTTTAATAATCAGAATGACATTCTCAAAGCCCATTATTTTAATACTTGTTTAGGTCAGATGATAGTAATTGCTAATGAAAAAGGGTTATATCTATTAGAGTTTTTTGATAAGAAAAGCCTAGAATATGAAATTAATCAGCTTTGCATACAAACAAAG
>Ga0209992_10001515_pt1 | contig 24147 bp, 36 predicted proteins | sample 2SBtaG_2_FD_182564 | JGI IMG/M metagenome (GOLD analysis project Ga0209992, IMG submission 182564) | Deep subsurface microbial communities from Kolumbo volcano to uncover new lineages of life (NeLLi) - 2SBTROV12_ACTIVE470 metaG (SPAdes)... | ecosystem: Environmental > Aquatic > Marine >... | reverse complement strand
TTTTTTTTTTTTTTATTTTTTTTACGTGGGTATATAAAGGTATTGGTAATTAGGGTACTTAAAGGTTTCGTGTGGCACCTAGCCAGTAACACTTATATACATGTGGTTTTCAGCAAGGGTATATAAGGGTTATGATATTTACGGTTAATAAGGGTTATGCTGCTGCTAGACACTGAAAAATAGGCACGAAATACAAAGGGTACTTAAGCGTTTACTGAGTGTACATATAAACCCCACTAACCATCAAGCCTTATAAACCCTACAAGGGTACTTAAACGTTTACAACAGTATTAAAAAAAATGGATTAGTTAAAGTCTGAGACCTTAACCCATTCACCGTTCCAAGCCTTATCATTTAGATAAGGTTGGTACTGTTTGACATGTACACCGACACCCCTTAAAGCGTTTAATCGTTCTCTGGTGGTTGGTGTGTTCCAACCTGCAAGAGTAACAAACAAATCACCGTCGACAAATTTGGCTATAGCATTTCCATGCAATGACAAAACCCCATCCATTACGGATGTATTGGACTTAGTCATATTTCGACCATTTTCGAAAGCGTTTGCAGCTTCTTGGGATATCTTACGATTTCCAGCCATGTTATATATTACATGAAGTTGTATTAAAGCCTTACTGGTCAATAAGGGTACTTAAGCGTTTCTAGGGCTAAATAAAAAAAAGAGTTTATGCAGTCATACACTTTTCAGCGTAACTATCTGCAAGTAATCCAGCACCCCTACAAAAATCAACGAATGCTTTTTGTAAGTCGGAGGACTCTGGATCATATAGTGCTAGTTTCTGGACTTTATGTCCAAGCTCTAGAACCATTTGAAACATCTCACCATCTATTAGATTGGCGTAGTTTGTTGTAGGCATTAATTATATCATATCATTTGTAGTATTAAACTGTTACTGGCTTCTTAACCTTGAGGCTAACGCTTATTAACCCATTTAGGGTACTTAAGCGTTATGTATGCCATAAAAAAAGAGAGTTACTCGGTTAGTGTGAGTATTGCTTGTGCTATTTGCTTGTCTATGTCATCGACAATGTCTTCAACATCATCGATTTCAATACCGAAAACATTTGGTAAATGTTCGGTCAACATATCAACGAATAGATGTCTCATAGCCTTTAATTCATCGGTGGAACATTCCTTACCAATGTTAAAGTCACCATGCTTTGATTCTTGTAGTCTGTACATTGCTTCAGATAATGCACCAGCAGTATTCTGAAACTGACAGTAACTCATGTTATATCCCATACTTTACACATCACAAACTTGTATAAAAGGCTTACTGGCAAACACATAGCCAGTAACTCTTTAATAGTATAATGTGTTATAAAATACATGCCAAAAGAATTTGTTAACAATAAAGAAATGTGTATAGTTTGTTTCAAGAGACCTGAAAAGGAATTCATATTAATCAAACATCATATAACATATAAACCAGAAAGGATCGCATTTGTACATTACAAATGTCATCAAGAAATACATGATGGAAAACACCCACATCTTATACAATATAAAAGAAAAGATGCAATAGAATTCTACAAGTCTAAAAAATAATAATGCATGACAACGCTAATATACCCATCTAGGGTACTTAAGCGTTTATAGCAGTATTAAAAAAATAGGCTTAACGCCTGTTTTGTTGTGCGATCCATTGCAAGTGTTTTTCACAGCTTCTACATTCTTGTATAACACCGTTCAATTTTTGAACGAAGTATGTGTCATTACTACAGCATTGTTCACACAATGAAGGATCAATAGGTGCACCATTATAATCTGATGATTCTTCAATCATCAACCATAGTGATTCTTGTTCCTCTTTGTATTTTTGCTTGAGTTGTTCTTGACTCATAATTACACTAAGTCAACATGATATAAAAGAATTGATGGCTAATAAGGGTACTTAAACGTTTACACACCCCCAAATAAAAAACGAGTGGCTAATTATAATCCAAGTTCATTGGATCATGGTTAGCACCATATCTCTGAATTAACTCAGCCTCTGTTGGCTGGGTGTAATCCAGTTGTACAAGTGCGTCTGCAACAACTAAGCCATGTTTAATGGCAAAGTCACCACGGACACCGTGAAAGTTAGTATACCAACCAACCTTACGGACTTCTTGCACCTTACTCAAACGAGCATCTTCAACAATTGCCTCTAAAGAGACATTGTGAACAATACCACGGTCTTCGTAAGCCATACACATATTATCATATACTACTACTTAAGCGTTGATGGCTAACAAAATATGCGAAAATTCACTAAGTCCGTAAATTAGGGTTAATAAGCGTTCTAAACAACCACAAAAAAATTTAGTGAAGTTGCTCGTACAACTTCTTGTATTCTTCAAAGGCACTTTTGTCAATGCAATAGTACATGTCTCTTTTAGCAACTATGAATTCAGTCATTATTGAGTGAATCTCATTTGCCCAAAGTGTTTTTGACCATTTGTCTTTATGACCATCAGAGTAAAAGTCAATTGGTTTACCAATCTTAATTACTGCATCAGCCCATTTTTCAGTGTCTCTGAATCTGTAATAGAAGTGAGCCATTTCATGAACTACAATTTCATATATTGCTTGTTGGATTTGTACTGGTGAGTGTTGAGCCATTACCATTTCCATGACATGTGCTAAATTGATTTGTAACACACCTTTCATGTGATTTCTGGTATAATTTGCACGTCCAGACCAATCAGCTTGTTTGTAGTTGTATCCTCTGGTTTCAGAAATGAAACGTCTTGAATTCATTTCACCTAACCATGGGCATTCTTCTACTACTCTGTCTATTGAAGACTTGATCATTTTAGCAATGGTTTTCATGCCCTGTTCGTAGCCTTCATTTTTGAAGTTACCACAATCATCTTTCATGTAACCAAAGCCATTTATCCAAATGCCTTCAAGTCTAAATCGCTCTACCATGATTAAGGTATCATACAATAGTATTAAAGAGTTACTGGCAACAAAAAGCAATGTAGAATGTTCTTAACGTTAATATACCCATTGAGGGTTAATAAGCGTTATCATGGCAATAAAGAAAAGGAAGAGGTTATGCTTTAACCTCAGTCATGCCCAATCTTTTAAGGGCTTTACCAATTTTCTCATCCATGTAGCCTCTGTCGCCACCGTGTTGATGAGTCATGCATTCTTTAATGGCACAAGCCAAAAAGTATGCTGCATCAACCCAAGGGGTCATAACATGACCTTTTGGTGGATTTGAACAGTCGCCTAAGATACCATCGATGACTGCTTGGTATTTGTCATCCATGTTTGTATGTGTTGAACTCATTACTAACATCACAACCTAATAGTATTAAAGAGTTGATGGCTAACCAAATGATTACACCTAACCAGTAATGCTTATATATACCCAAAACAATTCCACAGTGTAGAGAAACTCAGAACTACGTTCTAGGTGCACATGGAGAATTTATCAATTTTGAAAAAAATCATATATACAAAAAAGGGGAAAAATAGATACAAACTAGATTCAAGAAAAAAATCACTAGTAGAAACAGGCTTTGATGTAAGTGTGGGGCTACTGATATCAACGGTGCTTAATTTCACAATACTACCATACTACGTCGAGGGGATCTCTAATAGCGATATATTCACAATGTTACAGATATCCCTATGGTATACAACAATATCACTAATACGAAGATTTACCTTCAGACGTATATTCGAAAATCTTAGGAATGTGAAGATTCGTATTCGTTTATAAGGTTAGTAATCAGTTTAATCCTATATAAATTCTGGGGGCTTACAGGTTCAATTCTTGCTACAATACGTTTCCAATCAGTGTAATGTTGTTTCCAAGTCTTATCATCTGAGTACATCATATGTCATCATACTCCTTTACTGGGTCTACAACCATTGATTCATTGTTTATCCCATTAGATACCATAGTACCTTGTATTCTGAATATACACCTTATAAGACCTCGCTTTGTATGATCACCAAATGGTTCTGTACATGCTACACAAATGATTTTCTCCAGTTGTTTATTACCCATCATTCTAACTCACCACAAGCTTTGCAATAGAATTTAAACTCCTTAAAGAAGAAATTAAAATGCCAATTGCACTTAGTCAATGTCTCCCCAAGTTTTTGCCTCTTCTCTATCTTGCTCATCATGCTCTGCCTTTATATGCTTCAAGACTTCCTCGAAACTTTTAAAGTCCTTTTTATCACAATAAATGCAATGATTTATATCATACGCCCCTGTCAATTACATTAGGACTATACTCATCGAGTTTATAAGTGTTTTCGTCTTTCTTTTTGAACACCTTTGGTGTCAAATCAGCGTACACTGCGATGAGGCATAATGCTATTCCTACTGGCATTAAGAACCCTGATGCAATACAGAATATACCTGCTGCAAGCAACCATATATTCATTAGAGTCTTCCCAGATCGTTCTTTATAATGAATAACTCATTCATCACTTTGGTTAGATCTCTCATGGTTAGGCTTAGTTTTTTCTCGATGTCTTGTTGTTTTTTTGGTAATCCCTTATTGTTTTGCTTATCCATACATAGGATAGAACCCACTGATATATAAGCCTTACTGGCTAAACCAACTCAATTTAAAAAATTCGCCCTTCGGGCTCATAGAGCCTTACTCTTTTTCTGGGTGTTCTAGTCGGACTTCTTTCATTTTGTCCTCGGCTAGAAATGTAAGTTTCCAAAAGGTACGCTTATGTTCCAGAGGTAGCTCTTCTAGAGGTTTACGTCCAAACATACCCTCGAACCAAGTAAGTATATGGTTATAATCATCAGGCTCTAGTTCTACCATACTCTGTTTAAATAGGGTTAATTAATAAACATTATGTAGCTGGCTCGCAACACCAGTCTATACGTTGGGAGGGTAACGTATGTGCATGCTCACACTACTACATTATAAGAAACTTTATATTAATAGATATACTTTGTTATTTATGGGAAAAGATAAAGTTCACACACATAAAGAAACTGGCGTAACACATGCTCATGAAGGTGGAGATAAACCCCACGACCATAATGAACCAGAATATGAAATTGCAAGTAAATCTGGTTGTGCATGTAAAAACTCTAGATTGATAGACTGTTCAGAACATGGTGACAAAAACTAAACAAAAACGTTACAATTACTAGACAAAGTTTATAAACTACCCACTATGAATTAATATATGGGTATTAGAGATACTTTAAGTGCTTTTGCAAGTAAATTCACAAATAAATCCTATACTGAAACTACTACAAGACCTTCAATAGCAACCCCATATATGAGTACCGATACAGGTGCTAAATTACCAATTTTTCCTTTTCCATTAATAATGATCTATGAGTTAGCAGATAACATCGATGCACTCAGAATACCTATTGAAACTTTAAACAGAGAGATGTTTAAGAATGGTTTTGAGGTTATAGAGAAATGGAAATTCAAATGTGATAACTGTGGTAAAGAATTTCAATATCAACCATTAAAAGGTGACCACAGGGATGAACAACCATTTGAACAAAACTCTGACAATGAGTCAAACACAATACCAAGAAGTGATTCAAAGAAGGCAATAGCACATGAGTTAAACCAGACAACAGAGATGGAGTGTGATACATGTGGTAGTAATAAACTAAGAAGACCAAAACCAGAAAATAGAAAGAAACTTGAAGATATGTTAGAAAGTCCAGTCAATGGAAACGATCAAACTTTGGAAGATCTAGCAAGACAGTTAGAGAGAGACTTGGAGATAGCAGATAATGCATATTGTTTAGTACTTAAGAATTATAAGATTGATGACAGAACTGGTAAGATTGACCACAATGCATCAGAAGTAAAAGAACTTCTCAGAATAGACCCTCCACAAGTAGCACTTATTGCTGACTCTGATGGTAGAATAGGTTATGATGATAAAAGAAATAAAATTTTTGTATGTCCAAGATTTGAACATCGTGATAAAAGATTAACAGTTCCTAAATGTGACAGATGTGGTGCTGAAGCATTAAAAGCAGTATTAGAAGTTAACTCTGTATATTCCATAGGTATTCCACAACCAAAACGTGTAGTCTATGGTGAGGGTGAAGTTATATGGAAAGCAGGTAAGTATAAACCATCATTGTTATATGGATACAGTCCAATTTATTCTATTTGGTCTAAAGCTATGTCTTTATCCCATATGGATGAATATATTAGAAAATACTTTGATAAGATGAGACCTCCTAGAGGTATGTTAGTTATCGCATCTCGTAACTATGAAACATTCAGAAAATCATGGGATGTTTTAGAACAAAAAGCAACCGAAGACCCATACATGATACATCCATTGTTAGTAGAATCTGATAAGGGTGGTAAGAATATGGCACAATGGATTGACTTTACAGGTTCATTAAAAGAATTAGAATTTACAGAAATAAGAAGAGAGATAAGAATGATTATAGGTGCAGTGTTTGGTGTACTACCTTTATACTTTGGCGAACTACCATCTGGATGGTCACAAGAAGGATTACAAGTCACAATTACAAACAGAGCAATTAAATGGGGTCAAGATATTCTATATCAAGCATTCCTTAGAAAGTTTGCACATCTATTAGACGTGGATGATTGGCAATTAAGATTGAAAGGTGGAGAAGAGAATGATAAACTAAGAGACTTACAGATACAAGGTGTTGAGATACAAAACATGGCTGCTATGCAAGCAATGGGATTCGAAGTAACAAAAACACACACTGGAGAGTTTAAGGTTTCTAAGAACCCAATTATTAATCCAACAATGATGATGTTAGAAAGTAAAGAAGAACCAAACACTTCTGGTTCTGAAGGACGTGGTAGAGGAACTGCTGCACCAAAAGAAGATCAACAAGAGATTGACGGTAAACCAAAGAAACAAAGACCATCAGATAAAGGTGGTGTAGGTCAAGGTTCACCATCAAGTGGTAAAGGTACTTCACAATCAAAGAAAGCAGACATACAAGCATTTTTAGAACCAAAGAAATTTCCAGATGGAATAACCCCAGCAAACTTTGAGATAGTTAAATCAACATTACAAAGTGCAATAGACTTTGATTGGACAAAGAAGAAAGCTGTAGATGAGTTAAGAACTAAAGGAAATATGACTGTTAGACAAGCAAGAGATATAGTTAAACAAGAGTTATCAGACACTAAGAGATGGGAGGACGAAGACTTTTAATCTTTATATATAGGTTAAAGTGATTTATGACATGGCATTCGGTAAAAAGAAAAAACCAACAACAGATGATGCAAAGAAGACTAAACTACCTTCTGGATCAAAAGTAAGATCAACACAAGAAACTGCTGACGCTGCAATGAGAAAAGCAGTGGAGAAAATTAGTAGAACAGAAGAATTTAAAAAGAAAACTGTTACTGTCTATAGTGCAGATTTTTCTACAATAGATGATACAATAGAAGATATCAAAAAAGAAGTAAGAAAACAAGGTGTTAGTGACTATGCATGCAAGGGTATTTACATAATACTACAAGATTCATTGAAGAAAATAAAATTATCTCAGAATTAAACTTGGCAACTAAATTAAATGTAGATACTGGTGGTGAGTACGTTGGAAAAAAGCTTTGGGAAAAGCATCAAGCCGATGAATACACACACGTTAACCATTATAAAGAGGCTGTTTGTATAAACTGTTTTAAAAAAGACGCTGCTGCTGCAACAATAGTAACAATTTGTGGTGATTGTGCAGGTAAAAGAGGTAGAGAACCACTATTAGCAAAAATTTCTGACAAACCTTACGGTCTTTGTTATTTTTGTGGAGAACATAAATGGCATATTGAAGAAATTAATGCAAGATTTTGTCATTCATGTCATAGAAAAATAGCAAATGTGACAAAAGAGTATAACAAGAAGGGTGGTTTGTATTCAAATCCATTTTGGTCAAGTATGAGAAAGAAACATGGCAAAGATTGGATGCATATAATGAACTCTAACCTTGGAAACAGACGTTGAGTTAAGTGATTTGTAACGACGATCTATGGTATTGGTTTACTAATTGGTTTTTTAACAACTGTGTCATTACTTAGCAGAACAAAATCTATTCTATTTGCTTTTACGTTAAAGAATTTGTAAGCCCAGTCTATTTTTGTTGTTTTATTAGGTTTATCTCCCCAGAATCTACCTACCTTAAAGAATATTGGTGCTTTTCTAAAACGTTTTTTGAAGAATTGTAAGTTTTCAGTCTTTGGATCGAATGTTACATCATCATATTCCACTAATTTTTCATCACCAGTGTTATATTTGTCTATATTGTTGGTTTGAAAACAACTGATTGACCTTGAAACGTCTGGTCTATCAAAAAACCTCTTACAATCAAGAACAACTCTTAATTTCTCATCATTTGTAATCCAAATATCCATTAAACTCAATGATGTTTCATTTACATCTATTTTATCAGATACCATATGACCAGTTCTTTTGATGTATTCGTCTAGAGAATCATAAACATGTACTGAAATACCCATTGTTATATAATCAGTCATCTTTATTAATAAAGGTTTTGCACACATTTTATGCCGATGGAAGGAAATAAACCATGTGAATGTGGTTCCACACAATATGGATATTATGCAGATTCTGCAATAGTTTACATATGTTATAAATGTGGAAAATTCGATGTTGAAGGGTTTTCTAAGAAAGTTGAAGACTTTTTTGCTGAAGAACCAAAATTAATACTTCAGTTAATTCAAGATGGATTCTTACATCCATTAGATACAACACCTGAATATGATGTATAAACAGTGTTCTTTAAATACATCAGATGTAACTTAGAATATGCTTGAAATATTAGATACACTATTCACAGAAATAGTTATAGGAATAGCTCTTGGAAGTGGTGGAACATTAATAGCATATTTCAGAAAAATATCAGCAACACAGAAGGATTTATGCTTAAGAGTGACTCATCTCCAAAAAGCCCTCATTATTTTAGCAACAGCCTTAGACAGACAATCTAATAGACTTCATGAAGAGGCAGATTCAGATCTAGAAGATTTGGTAGGCAAGGTACTCGACATAAAATAAACAAAGTTTATATAATCCCTAATATTAGCTGTTTTTATGGTAGATCCAGTATTAATAACTGTTGGAGCAGCAGTAATTGGTGCAGGTTTAAACACACTACGAGGATACCTACATAGAACAGATGAATCTTTCTCTGCAAGGAAATTCGCAGGTGCTTTAATCATATCAACCTTCGCAGCAATTGCAATAGGTCAAACTATCGCAACTGAAGGCATTGGTGATATTGGTTTAGCCTTAATTGGTTTGACCACTGGTTTCGCAGCTGATTTCGCAGTTACAAAAGCAAAGAAAGACTAAAATGGCTATGTTTTGGGTGTTTAACCCAACCATTTCTCTTTTTTTAAAACTTTAAATATACGCTTGATATATAAACTATTATGGAGAAAGTAGGTACATTATTGACAAAATCAATGACCATCCTAGATGCAACAAACGAAAATAGATTTTTTGAGGGTTATTTGACAGTTGAGATGAAAGATAAACAAGGAGAAATTACAATTGTAGATGAATTATACAAGGTATTACCTTTATGGATGGATAGAGGTGCACCTATTACAGATACTCATTCTAATAGAGTTGTAGGTAAAGGAATTAACTTTATGAAGACACAGTTTGAGTCTGAAGGAGTAACATATCCAGCAATTAAGATTACTGGTAAAATACATAAGAATTACGAATTAGATACAGATATTTGGGAAAAGATAAAATCTGGTGAATATAAAGGACTATCATTTGGTGGAGCAACTAAAGCAGATAGAACACCTAAAGTAATGAAGGATGGAGATGTAGCATACGCATTAACAGATTTAGAGCATTATGAGGTAGCAGTTTGTAAAGACCCAGCAGTACCATTAGCATTAATTACAGATCATAATCCATTAGCAAAAGCAATGGTTCCATCAGTTCCTAGAGGTGATGGAAAAGAAATTATTAAATGTACTAATTTTGGATGTTATGTTGAAAAAGGTGAAGATTGGTCAAACGCAGATATTACACCAGCAACAGCAACAAACACTGTATCACAGAGTACACAAACAGCAAAACCAATTAAAACCGATGATAAAATAGGTGGTATTGATGAAAAAGATGGTGGTATGAAGGTAAAACCAACACCATTAGAAGGTGGAATACAGAAAGAATCACCTGCTACAAGTGGAACAGGTGGTGGTGTAAGAGCATTAATGAATACTAGTCAACAAGGTAGTGGAGAAACTTCACTAATAACTACAGAAACAGAGGGTGTTCATAACCCAATAAATAGTGACAAAAAGGTCAAAAAATATTCAGATGAGGCTGTACACAAAGTTGCAGGGGCTATATTAGCTGGAGCAGCAAGACTTGGAGCTGGTATAGCACAAGGTGTAGCAAATGAAATAGATGATACAGATGATGAAATAGAAAAATCAGGGTATCAAACAGAAGATGGTAATAATCAATTAGGTGGTCAAGGAGTGCCAAATGAAGATAAAACTAAACTAGTTAGTGCAATGGGTGCACAAAATAAACAAAATACTAGTAAAGAAATAGAAAATTAGTCTTTTATAAAAAGTACGAAATCTTTATATACCCTTTATATATAGATTTACTAATAACATGGTCAACGAAGACAATTCTAAAGAACAAGTTGAAGACGTAGCTAAAGCTACATCAGACAACGAGTCCGTAGAAAAATCTTTCCAAGAATCTGTAAAATCAGGTTTTGATACATTGACAGAAGTTGTTCAATCAATCGCAGAAACTCAAAAGGCTACCTTAGACTCTTTGGGTGACTTAGATACTAGATTGAAAGCTATGGAAACACCAACTGACTTGCCACTTTCCCCTAAAGGAACAGCAGCAAGTGATGATATCGGAGCAAAAGTTACTGTACCAGACACCTATCAATCAAACTCAGTGCAAGCTGGATTAGATGACGATAGATCTGGAGACAAAAAACCAAGCTCAGACAAAGGTGGATTAAAAATGCAACAAAAATCAGATGATACAGAATTAGTTGAGAAGTCACAACATACTTTTACAACCGAAACCCCACGTCCTAATGCAGCACTAGAAACTGTTGATAAATCCTTTAAAGATGAGTCAATGATTTTGAAAGATGCAAGAGCAGGTGGAGCAGAAGGCTTGTCACAAGTAGCACGTAACATCTTAGCTGGAAAGTATTATACGCCTTCTGAAGACGAAGTAGGAGCATATTAAATTGGTTCAAGTGAAAACAATCGACGAGCTTGAAGCACTCTATTATGGACACAACAGAAACCTTCTAAGAAAAGCTGACGCACCAGTAACAACCTCAACAGCAGGTACTTTTAACGCTGTATTTGGAGCTTACGCATGGGCACAGCTGAATTTGGAAGCGAATGCATTCGGAATTTTACCTAAGTACCCTTGGGATAAATCTGGATGGCGTGTGATTACAGCAAAACCAGTACTTAACACCAACTCAGGTAATACTGCACTTGGTGGTACAAGTGAAGGTGGCACAATCGCAGAGACAATAAAACCAACACTTCAAGAAATTGATGTACGTCCAAAAACAGCACAATTGCCTTTCAGTGCAAGTGAGGTTATGGAATGGTTGGCAACACACTCTAAAGACGACATTTGGGGAGGACTTGGTTCACTCCGTTTGTTCATGGCTGTACAACACAAAGAGTTCCTTAACAGAATGCTTTTAGCAGATGTTGAAGCTGAAGCAGCAGGTGCTAGTGGAGCAAACACTGGTACAAAAGACTTTGAAACCCTCGATAGAATCATCTCCAGCGATGCTGAAGAAGATGCAGTAGGTGGCTCACAAAACGGTTATTATGACTGTTGGGCAGCAAACGCAACTATCGATAGAGATTCAGGTACTGAATTTGATAGTACTGTAGAATCTGCTTCTGGTACAATAGGTACTAACGGTGTCCTTACCGACGATACATTACGAACTTTCTTGAGAAAGATCCGTATTGCAGCAGGTAAAGATCCAAACGTATTCCTAGGTTCGCATGAAGTATACTCCGAAATACAAGGCTTATATATGCCTTCTGTCCGTATTCCAAATCCATACGGTGAAGCATTAGTACAAGTCGATGTAAACGGAATTCAGACCTTTAAAGGAACTGGCGTAGGAATTCATGTAGACTCCATTTATGGAATCCCATTCATCCCAAGCAAGGATGCACCAAGCAATGCTAGCGACTCAGCAGAGATCGGTAGATTATTCGCATTGGACACATCAGATGCTGAGGGTTACGGATATCCAAGAATAGGAATACAAATCGCAATTCCAACAGAATACTACGAAGCAACTCGAAGAACCCCTGCATATCCATTTGTCAACAATGCATTTGTTGAGAAAGGTGTATTCAGAACTATGGGTGAAACTGTCTGTAGACACTTCAAATCTCAAGGTAAGATCAGAGATATTAAACTCTAGTCAAACCATCCTTTTTTCTTTTTTTTAATCTTTATATATAGGTAGATACTACACTTTTATATGGCAGTTACAATAAGTACATCCGATTGGACAGCAGCTAACGTGAGAAAAACACTTTCATGGCAAGCAGCATTAACTTCTAAACTGCGAATTTATAAGGTCAAAGTCACTGCTGGTGGTTCTGACGCTTATGCAACCAATGGAGTGGCAGCTGACCTCACAATAGAGGGAAGAATTTCTACACTCGTTGCAGTGATACCTGAATTTACAGATTCACTATACAAAGTAGAATATGACAAAGCCAATAGTAAAATCAAACTATACTCCGTAGGTGGTTCAGCAGGTGCTGTATTTGCAGAAGTAGCAAACTCAACTTCAATTGCAAATAAAGTATTCGAATTCCTAGTCATAGGCTACTAGAGTCCAAAATAGCCGACTTTTTTTTCTTTTTCAGTCATAATCCTTATATATTCGTAATTATCATATAATTCATGGTAGAATATAACCACAATGTAGTATCTTTCAATGCTGATACAACAATTAAAGGTGCACATGGAGTTATAGTATCAGTTTATGTTACAAAATCAGGTTCATCTGGTGCAAAATGTATCTTTAAAAATGGTACATCTGGAAGTGGAACAGCAGAATTCACCATATTTTCAGAAGAACAAGGTACCTATGTAGGTATAAACAGACGTTTCGAAGATGGTATATTTGCAGATATCACAGGTAATGCTGAATATACAGTCGTTTTCAAGTAAATTTAAATACAAAGCCGAACTAGTATTTATATGGTCACAACATACTGTTCAGTTGGCGATGTATCGGATTATCTCAGAGTCCCTATTAATGCTAACACTACTCCTAATAAAGCACAGGTTGAAAAGATAATCAATCGAAAAGAAAGAGAATTAGAAAGGAGAATAGGACATGCATGGAGATCAAAAAAAGTAACCAGAGAAGTTCATGATTTACCATTACTTTATACTTATGGATGGGGTACACCTATTTTTCTACAACACAGAAACATATACGAACTTGATACAAGTTCTGGAGATAAAATAGAAATTTGGCAGGGTGCAAGTGCAACATGGGATAATATTTTAGATAACTCACATTGGTATGACATAGAATATGAATATGGTAGATTATACTTGAGAGGTTTTATATTTTCAATTCTAAGAAAAAATAGAGTTAGAGTCACGTATAGATATGGTGGAGAAGAGTTTGCTGGTGATACAACTATCCCAGACGACATTGAAGACGCTGTAATTAAAATGACATGTATTGAAATATTAAATACAAGTTTCAGAATGGATGAACTCCCTACTGGTGGTATGACAAATGTATCTGAATCCAAAAGAAAGTGGGAGGAAGATATTGAAAAGTGTATCGAAAACAGAAGGGAGATATTCGTGATACCATAATGAATTTTCAAGATTACTTTACTTCTAGAACAGCAAAACTTTTGAGAGATAGAGGATTTGTTGCAAGAAAAAGAAAAGGAAAACTTTACATAAATACACCACAGGGTGTAAAAGATGTTCAATTGGAAAATGTTTCAGGTCTCTTAGAGTTAGTTGATACACTAGAAGCAATGTTTAAACCAAAAGAATCAATTTACAAAGAACCTCCAGATGTTGCTATAATAAACAAGAGTGGTCAATTTCCAGAAGAAAAATTACCAGAACATTATGATAGATACATAATGCCTAAAACTAGAGTAGATATGTCAAGAATAAGAGATTGGGTTGATAATAAAAAAACAAAAGGTATGACAAATGGTAGCTTAACTGAAGAATATAATGAATGGCAAGGAACTAATTTAGATTCAATATCATCTGAACAAGAAGAATCTCTTAAAGATTCTATGACATTTAGAATAGCAAGAAAAATATGGTATGTTGGTAGAAGACCAGCATCTTTAAAAGATCACGAATGGGATTTAATAACATCAAAAATGAGACCAAAAAGAGGAACCTTCAGTAGAAATGAAAAATGGACTAATATGAGATTTCCATATACACAATCATATTCATACGAAAGTGGGGTTACTAAATGAGCTCTTTCATCTATGATGCAGCAACAGTTGTAATAGATTTACTTAATGATAATTGGTCTGCTGGTCAAGTCCCAGAAATTACAAAGGCATGGAAAAAGAGATCTGTAGGATTTATAGATGATAGAAGAGATCAAATAGTTATAACACCTAAAGCAGAAAAAATACAGTATTTTGGGCTATATGGAGATGATCATTGGCATGATATAACCATAGATTTAGATATCAGAACATATCAAGATGATGAAAGGCATAATGATATAGTCAAGGAGAGTATAAGGATACTAACAGCCAAAATAAGAGGTGGTAGTAGTTATACCGATTTGAGAGTAATTTCCTCATATACAAGAAATCAATACATGCGTAATATGTTTAATCACGTATTAACCGTATCTATTAGAAAAACAAACCCTTCATAAGTAATCTTTAAATACAAACAAAGGGAATCAGTTATATGGTAAGAACAGGTGCATATGCATATGTCAATTATGGTTATGAGAGCACATTTGCTGGTACAGCAAGTGCCATTACTAACTCATTTGGTCAAAGAACAGCAGTTAGTGGACTTACATTAAGTACCAATAAAATGTCATTGGGAAAGTTAGGTCAAGTAGACCCAACAGCATTCGCATATGGAACACAAAGTGGAACATTAGGTATTAACTTTGTATTAGGAGATACAACATCTCATAAGATATTTAAATCAATTCTTGGTTCTGCAAGTGGTGCTGGAACTACTGGAAACCCATATATTTATGGTAGTGCAACAGAAGGAGCTGCAACAAAAACACTAATAGGTAATACATTTACTACAGAAATTGGTTTTCAAGGTGAAACTGATACATTAGTAAGAACAATGAAAGGATGTGTAGCAAATTCATTATCAATAAGTACATCAATAGGTGGAACTGTTGATTGTTCTGTAGACGCTGTCTATGGAAAGGAAGATGCACCAAGTACTTCAGGTTTTTCAGATGACTCAACAGAAAACTCACAACCATTCACATTTGCACATGGTTCATTAAAAATAGGTGGAACAGTTGTAGCAGAATTACAAGAAGCAGATATAAACTTTTCACAAAACGGTGACTTGTTATACACAATAGGCTCACAACAATCAGTTGCTGGTATTAAAAGAAGTTTAGATATTACTGGTAGATTTAGAGCATCATTAAAGAATGATGATTTGATTGACCAATTAATATTACAGTTGAAAGGTTCAACTTATAAAGAAACAGTTGAAAGTATGGGTACACCAGAATTAGAATTAGTATTTACTAACGGTGCATCAAGTCCAAAATCAATTACAATTACTGGATATGGTCTAGGAATAAATGATCATGCAGTATCTGGTTTAGAACCAGTTGAACCAGTATTTGAAGAAATTAACTGGCAAGTAAAACGTGTAAAAATTACAGTAGTAGATCAATAGGTTTATTAATTACTTATTAAAATGTAATATATGGCTATAAAGTCTTTTGAAATAGATTGGGGTGGCACACCTGAAACAATTGAATATGAAGATGACATCACATATGGTGAACTAGAAGCAATACTTCAGAATTCAATAGATTTAGGAGATGTATCAAAACCAAAAGTTGATATCCCAAAATATAGATTTCAAATACTTTTAAAAGTGTTAAGAAAAGCACCATTTGCAGTAAATGATGCAGTAGCACTTAGAAATATTAAATCAAGACAAGCCAATTCAATCATGAAGGAGGTCATGAAAGACTACCCTTTAGTGAAATTCTTAGGGGACTGGGTGGAAACGTTTACAGGCTCTCTGAATCCGACAGAGATAGATTCGCTATCTACTACGTCTGTGCAATAGAATTTGGATGGGACTACGAAAAAGTCAATAAATTACCTCTAACTTATCTAAGAAAATTAATGGCACTACATATGGAAGAAAAACGTAGAGAGCAGGCACAGATGAGACATTCTAGAACCAAGAAATCTTTTTAAACTAGAAGGCATATAAAACATTATGAGTGCAAACGAAGGGGATGAAGGTTTTGATGATACTGAAATCACTGATGAGCTACAAAAAGTAGTAAAAGGACTTGCTGAGCAAGTAGAAAGACTCACCAAATTGATGGAAAAACAGGCAAAAGCCACTGAGGGTAGTACAAAATCATTTCATAAGACAGTGGATGAGCAAAAAGAATTAATTAAAGCACAGGGAGATATGGTAAAAGAAAACTTAAGATACAGAAAATCATTACAAGATACTACAAGTTCTATGCAGATGTTTACAGGTTTATTAAGCAAAGGTGCAACAATGGCTACAGTATTTAGTGCAATATCAAGTAAAGGAAAAGCTCTTTCACAGCAATATGAACAATCAAAAGAAGATTATAATGAATTGACTAAAACTGTTCAAAACTTAGAAAAAGCTATTGCTGAAGAAACAGACCCATCAAAAAGAGAAGAATTAGGTAGAGAGATGACTCAAAAACAAGGTGAACAAGATGAGGCAAAAGAAAAAATGGATGAAGGTATGGGAAAGAATTTATCAAAATTAGGAGAGTTTGCAGATAAACATAAAACTGGTATATTATTAGGTGCAGGTGCAGCTGGTACATTACTTAAAGTATTAAAGATGGCATTTGATGCATCACCGATGTTCCAACAAATGTCAAAGATGTTAAAGTTTGGTGTCATGATGATATTAAGACCAATTGGTGATTTCTTTGGTTTTATAATGAGACCTATTATGATTATGTTACTTAGAAAATTTATTATACCATGGTACACAAAGATGTATCCAGTTATGATTGAGATGGGTAATCTTATTGGACAGAAACTTGCTGGTGCATTCGAAGCTTTAGCTGAAGGTGATGTTTCAAAAGCATTTGCATTATTGTTCAAGGATGTTGACTTTAAACAAATACTAGTTGATATGACTCAAGGAATAAGAGATTGGGTGGATAATACAGATTGGGCTCAAGTTCAAACAGATATAGCAAATGCATTGATAGCATTTGGAACTGGAATATGGGATTATGTGTTAGAACCATTAGGTACATGGGCTTATGATGAATTAAAAAAATGGTGGGATGATGGAATAGAAAGTATAAATGCAAATTGGAATAATTATTGGTTGAGTGTTTACGCATGGTTTGCAGCAGGTGTAGGTGGTATAGAAGACTCTTGGAATAAATTCTGGACTGGTGTATGGGAATGGTTTTCAGGTGGAATAAAAACTATAGGTGCTAATTGGACTGGTCTCTGGACTACAATATGGAATTGGATAATGGATGGAATAAGAGCAATACCATTTATTGGTGACATGGTTGCTAATGGTCTTGGTGGAGGTATTGAAGATGGTAGACATAAAAACGAAGATTTCCTTGGTGGTCTTGGAAATGGTATAATGGATTTCCTTGGATTTGGAAATAATAATAACGGTGGTAACACATACGATCAAAGTACACATATTGAAATAAATGGTGGTAATAGTATGGATAATCATAATATGAGATCAACTATATTAGAAGCACAGCAAGTTTCAAGTTCTAGGAGAAATAGGAGATAGGTATGGGTTCTATTTATTTATACAAAACATCTAACATGTATGGTGGAGAAACCCTTAGATTAGAATTAGCTAACTTATCTGACTTAAACATGACATTAGATCAACCAGTATCACCTATGGCTTTACCACAAGAAACTTCAACACAGAACGTTCTAGTTAAAATGGAGGGTAATACTGAGACTATCACTGTGAGTTGGCAAATTCATAATGTGGATAGTAGTTCACCTATAGTTAAAGAAAAAGCAGCAATAAGTACATCTGGTCAATGTCATGATGATGCTGCTGGTACAACTGCAATATCAGGTTTAGCAGACTCTGGATATTATGAATCTAATGAGATAGCAGCATTTTTACTTTCAACATTACAAGGTTATAATATATCTGATAGGTATTTCATAGCTATACCAAAGAAAGCAGGTGAAGTTATATTCAAAGAAGGTTTCGTTACAAGAATAAATTGTGCAATATCTGGTGGTTCACCAGTAGTTTGGCAGGGTAGTCTAACAATGATAGTTGGTAATGTAATATCAATGTATGATGGAGATACACCTAATGAACCAAGAAATGTTGCAGCAGCACAAGTTGATAATGGTGGTGACACATCTGGAGAAGGTGGTGGTACAGCAACTAAGATTAGATTACGATGGCAAGCACCTTCAGATACAGCTTCAACTATCACACAATACAGAATTTTCAGAAAATCTGGAACTGATTCATATGTTGTTGCAGATAAGATTAATGATAGTGGTCTTGATGGTGCAGTATCAGGTAATAGTGCATATAAGGAATACGCAGTTACTGGCTTAACATCAGGTAAATCATACAGATTTAAAATAAGTGCTACAAATAGTGGTGGTGATGGAATGCATTCAGATGAAGTATCTGCTGTATTCCCATAGGTGTTACATTGAAAAAAGTAAGATGTTACATAAATAATAAACCTAGAGAGTTGATTAGGGCTAGGGTTGAGAAAAACGGTACAAGAGCTGTAGATACTGGTGAATTTACTCTACCAAGACAGGTTGCTGTAACAAAAGGTGATAAAATAACATACATACAAGATGTAGTTAATACGAAATCATTGGTAGGAGTGTGGAATTTCTTCAATGCTACTAGAGATGAAGGTGGGTATGACTTAGATGGTAGTGAAGCATCTGGTGTTGAAACCACTGCAACATATCAAGACGGATGTGATGGAAAAGTTATATATTTTCAAGGTAGTGATACTTCAAGAGCTGTTAGAATTGATGATGATTCTCATATTGATTTTTCTGGTCAATTTGATATAGTTATATGGTGTAATGTACCATATCATTCAAACTCTGATGCTGGTTTTTTATTCAGTAAAGGTAATAGTACAAATTATGTTAAAATATCACATACAGCAGTTTCAAGTAGTACTACTTACGCAAAAGCTGAAATAAAAATAGGTGGTGCAACAATGACACCTATAACTGGTTCAAATGTTAATCTTTTTTCAGGTCAACCAACTCATATTGATTCATCACAATATCATTTTATACGTTTAAAGAGAGATGAAAATGATTTAGTTACCTTATCTGTTGATGGTACTTCAGAAGGCACACAAACTATATCTGGAAATGCATCAACTAGTAGTACATATTTATATTTAGGTGGAGATATTGATGGTTCAGATAGACCAGTGGCAAAAATAGCACAGGTTAGATTATATTCTGGTGGCTATTTAACAAATGATGATTATACAACACTTAGACAAACAAGAAGACAGCCTAACACAATGAGATTTGGTGGTTTGGTATGGAAAGTTGATGAAAAACCAACATATAAAAAAGCATATTGTAAAGCTTTTGGAAAAATATTACATGAAGCAGTTATTGTAGGTGATACATCTTCTGTTGCACCAACTTGGACTACAGGTGATGCTAATATAACAAGAAATGTGTATAGAAGTAAAAATGGAATAGAGATAATAACAGATCTTTGTAAAATCTTTAACACTGGTATAAAAGTAGTCGATGTTGATGGAAATATAACTTCAACTTATACAGAATATCATGCAAAAGGTAGTATTTTTGACAATGTATTATTATTATCAATAAACGGTACAACAGATTCATCATATAGTATAGATTCTAGAAAAGTATTGAGACTAGAAGATGATGACATCGATTATTATTCTGGAGGTGGTACTATATCTGGTAATGGTACAAGTGCAGGTAACACTCATACAAAATTCTCACCAATAACATTCAAACAGGGTGTCATAAGAGTGAAAGATTTGGGTTATGATGATAGTACTGTTGCAACATATGTGACTGTAATTACTGGGGATATAACAGTTTATCCTAAAACTGAAACATTAAACTCTGGTGGTAGTAATAATGATTTTGATTTATTAAGTAATAAAGCTGCTGATTTATCTAAAAAACCATTAAACGACCCAAGAAGATTAACATTGATACATTCATCTGGTGGTACAGATACAACATGTACTTACTCAAAAACACCTACTGCATGGAATCAATTTTATGTTGACACTGAAAGAAAATATCTAGTATTAGGTGAAGACCCAACATCTAGTCACACTGGTACATACACTTTAACATATGATTATGAAGATATATCAACAAGTAATTATTACAGAACAAGAGGTGGTGATCAAGCAACTCTAGGTGAAATATCAAAAGTGCTGTACGTCCCACAATTAAAAGGTTCACATGGTACAAATAATTTAAGTAATTTTGGGTTGAGGTATATAAGTAAATTTGGTGCATTGAACAGAAGAATTAGTTTGGTTGCACCTACTTTAGTTAATCATATAAGAGAAAACTATAGAGTTAAGGTTATAGATACTACACATGGTGTGTCAACAGCATCTAATTTATCTGTTAGAAGTATAATATATTATTATCCAGAAGCTATAACTGAAGTTAATCTAGGTGATCATATGCTTGATGCATTTGACTTAGATAATGCATTATCAGGCTCATTATACGAGTTAAGGAACACTTTTACTCAATCAGACCCAATATAGGTTCAAAATCTTTAAATACTAATATCGGTATGGTTTAGTATGATGACACTAGTAGAATCAGACACTCCAGTCACCAATTGGGTAAATCCAGACTTGAATATATGTGTGGTAAAGGAAAATTCTGAAACTGGTAAGAAAACATGGTTATATACTCATAATATTGTAACAAACGATGGAGATTTATTTTATGCACAACAAGCAGTAGGAGAATCACCAACTAGCGACTTTGATGGTTCAAGTGGAAGAATGGAACTAAGAACAGGTTCAGCAACTCCAGCAAAAGGAGATACATATGCTCAAGTAGCAACACCAGTAGCAGGTTCAAGAAAAGCTATAGATGCTAATTATCCTAAAACTAATGACGGTGATGGAGACAATACAGGTTCAGGTACAGATATTGTAACATGGAGAACCAGTTGGACTACATCAGACTTTAACGCAACTGGAATTGTTGGTGGTTGTATTCATGTAGGTGCAGCAAGTCCAGCAAGTGGAACAAAATTATTAACACATTACAGTATCACTTCATTTGATAAAACAGCATCAGATACACTAAAAATATTCGTTAATCATACTTTTACAGGTGTATAATCTAATGTCTGGAATGGGCAAAGTTTTTGAATTATTAAACCGACTTAATGGTTTAAAAGTTCCTAACCAAGGTTCTGAATTTACAAGAGATTCTGGTATGAACGCTAAAGTAAAGATGGGCGAAAACGTGGTGGTAAAACTTGGCTAAGCGAACAGCAGGTACAGGTTGGGGTAGACACGTCAAAGTTGTTACTGTAGTTGACGATGGTACTTCTGAAGTAGGTACAGATGAGTGGAATGAAGATCTAGATAATAAAGGTATTTTTGGTTTCTCACCAGCTAATGCAACAATAACAATAGCAGGTGATGGCACATTAACACCAACAGACAGTATAGTTGTTTGTGCAGCAAACAGTGGTACATCAGATACAATTACAAAATTAACAAATACAAATACAAATGAATATGACTTCTTATATTTATTTGCAGATACAGGTGACACAATCACATTAACACATACATCAGGTACACCATCAAACGCTGGTGAAGTAGTTCTTCTAGGAGAAGCAAACAAAACACTTGATGAAAAAGTACCAACTATCATAACTAGAAAAGGAAATTTCTGGTATGAATATGGTGGTTCACCAGTAATAGCAGGTACAGGTTTAGACAAAACAGCAGCAACTTTGTCAATTGACAGTACGGTTGCAACTTTAACAGGTTCACAAACATTAGCAAGTAAAACATTAACAAGCCCTGTAATAAATACAGGTGTCTCAGGTTCAGCAATATTAGATAGTGATACAATGTCTGGTGCTAGTGCCACAACACTTTCAAGTTCAGAATCAATTAAAGCATATGTAGATTCTCAAGTAACAGCACAAGATTTGGATACAGCAGGTGATTCTGGTACAGGTGCAATAGACCTAGACAGTCAATCATTAACAGTATCAGGTGGTACAGGTATAACTACAACAGCATCAAACCAAGCAATAACAATTACTGGTGATGTAGGTATAGGAGATAATAAATTATTACAAGCAAATGCAAACGTAGCTGATGATGATTTCTTAAGAATTGATGGAACAAAAGTAGAAGGTAGAACTGCTACACAAGTTAGATCAGATTTAGGTTTAGCTACAAGTGCAACAACAGATACAACAAGTGCAAGTAATGTAACATCAGGCACATTACCATTAGCTCAATTATCAGGTATTACCACAACACAAATATCATCAACTGCTGGAATTACAAGTGGTCAATTAGCAGGTTCTATCGCAAACGCAAAATTAGCAAATTCAACTATAACAGTATCAGACGGTTCTAACTCAACAGCAAGAGCATTGGGTGATACAATTACATTCAGTGGAACAAGTAATGAAGTAGATGTAGCAGAGAGTAGTGGAACTGTAACAATAGGATTACCAAATAATGTAACTGTTGGTGGAAACTTAACAGTAAATGGAACAACTACAACTGTAAACACATCAACATTATCTGTAGAAGATCCAATAATTAAATTAGCAAATGGTAATAACGCAGCCGACTCTGTTGATATCGGTCTATATGGATTATATGATACAACTGGTTCACAAGATGTTTATGGTGGTATATTCAGAGATGCAAATGATTCAGGTAAATGGAAAATTTTCAAAGACTTACAAGCAGAACCTACAACCACGGTAAACGTAAGTGGAACAGGTTATGCAACAGGTACATTAGTAGCAAATGTTGAAGGTAATGTAACAGGTAACACAAGTGGAACAGCAGCAACTGTAACAGATGCAACACAAGCAGGTATACAAACATGTGCAAATCTTACAAGTATAGGAACTATTGCAACAGGTGTGTGGGGAGCAACTGATATAGCAGTAGCACATGGTGGTACAGGTTCATCAACTGCAAGTGATGCTAGAACAGCATTAGGTTTAGCAATAGGTACTAACGTTCAAGCTTATAACGCAAATACAGCTACAACAGCTAACAAAATAAGTGACTTTGCAGCATCAACATCAGCAGAATTAGCAGGGAAAATTTCAGATGAAACAGGTTCAGGGCTTTTAGTCTTTGCAACAAGCCCAGCATTAACTACACCAACAGCAACACAATTAGATATCTTAGCACAAGGAGAATTAAGATTACAAGATGCTAGTGGTGGTCAATATATAGGATTTAAATCACCAACAACAGTAACAAATTATACTTTAACATTACCAGCAGCTGTTGGAGCAGAAGATACAGTATTGAAAATGTCATCAACATCAGGTACATTGGTATGGGGCTCAGCAGGTGGTGGAGCAACAGCAACACATGATTACTCATTACAAGCTTACAATTATTCAGGTGGTGGAGCTAGTGGAACTACAAGATCAGTTTACATTAGACCATTAAAAACCTCTGGTGGTGCCGAAGATACAAACAATGAAGGTGTCTTTGTCAAAATCAAGAAGAACGGAACAGCAGACACAGAAGTGCAGATAGCGTAGGTGTTCTAATAGATGGTAGAATATCTAAGTGGTAATAGAATACAAGGAAGTTCAACACT
>Ga0209992_10001513_pt1 | contig 24148 bp, 24 predicted proteins | sample 2SBtaG_2_FD_182564 | JGI IMG/M metagenome (GOLD analysis project Ga0209992, IMG submission 182564) | Deep subsurface microbial communities from Kolumbo volcano to uncover new lineages of life (NeLLi) - 2SBTROV12_ACTIVE470 metaG (SPAdes)... | ecosystem: Environmental > Aquatic > Marine >... | reverse complement strand
CCGGCTGGCTTCCGAATTCAATGGAGTCAGACTACATTGATCCCTATTACAAGTGTCCGTGATAGGTGGGTTAGCTCAGACTCGATTGATTCCTAAGTATATTTAGTTGAGCTTCCGCTTTGTGTCGTGAGCTGCCGCTCGATTTTCAGAGAAGCGGACACTCGTAGCAAACGAAATTAGATCATCTGCGGCAGTCAAATTTGGCCGAAGCACAAACATCAACGCCTCAATTCAGCTTTGTGCAGAATAGTAGTGGCAATTTCCTCTATCGACATGTTTGTTATATCAAGGCACTTCACGCCGGCTTGTTGCAACAGTTTTTCTGCCTGCTGTATCTCGTGTCGGCAATTCTCCAGTGAGGCATAGCGGCTGTTCGGTGCTCTTTCCGATCTGATCTGTTGCAGGCGCTCTGCTTGTATGGTGAGTCCGAATATTTTCTTTTGCAGTGGGATCAGCGCGGACGGTAGGGTGTGGTCAGCAAAATCTTCTGCGACCAGTGGATAGTTCGCTGCGAAGATGCCGAACTGCATGGCGAGATATAGCGAAGTGGGTGTTTTGCCACAACGTGATACGCCCACAAGCACGACTTCGGCTTTGGGCAAGTCTTTTGAAATGCCGCCATCGTCATGATTCAAGGCATAGTTCACCGCGTCCATACGGGCACTGTAGTTGATACCTGCGGCGTGTGATAGTCCGATTTCATTGCTTGAGTCCTGACCGAGCTCTCTTTCCAATGGTTGGATGAACATTTCGAACAGGTCGAGTATCAGTGCATCGCTTCGTTCGATGACTTCGCGCACATCAGGCAGGATGAGGGTGCTGAATACGATAGGACGCAGTCCATCTTGATTGGCGGCATTGATGTGAGCGACCGCTTCATGTGCTTTTGCGGTCGAGTCCAGAAACGGGAGGGTGGTTTTTTCGAAATCGATGCCGTCGAATTGGCTTAACAGGCTGCGCCCGAGATTCTCGGCTGTGATGCCGGTACGGTCGGAAACGAAAAATGCGCTGCGATGTTGACTCATCGTTTCACCTGTTATCTGAATTAGCCTATGATGATAAACATATCATGACGAATGGGTGTGTGCTATGAAACAGTATATCGCCAGCTTTACATCTTTGCGTATGACTGATGTGAGTCGCGTAGGGGGCAAGAATGCTTCACTGGGTGAAATGATCAGTCAGTTATCTCATCTCGGCGTGCAAGTGCCCGGTGGTTTTGCGACGACGGCAGATGCGTATCGGGATTTTTTGGCGCAAAACGGGCTTGATGGGCGTATTCATGATTTGTTGAATGTGCTCGATACTGAGGATGTTTCCGCATTAGCTGTCGCGGGTAAGCAGATACGTGCATGGATCGTCGAAACGCCGTTTCCAACCCGGCTGGAGCAGGAAATCCTCAATGCTTATAGGATGTTGCAGGATGAAATCGGTGCTGAGATAAGTTGGGCGGTGCGCTCTTCGGCAACTGCGGAAGACCTGCCGGATGCTTCTTTTGCAGGACAACAAGAGACCTTTCTGAATATCCACGGGGCGGACAATCTGCTGCATGCCATCAAGGCAGTATTTGCTTCGCTTTACAATGATCGCGCGATTTCTTATCGAGTTCATCAGGGGTTTGCACATCAGGACGTGGCATTGTCCGCAGGGGTGCAGCGCATGGTGCGGAGCGACGTCGGCTCAAGTGGTGTGATGTTCACATTGGATACGGAATCCGGCTTCGATCAGGTGGTGTTCATCACCTCAGCTTATGGCTTGGGTGAAACGGTGGTGCAGGGCGCGGTGAATCCAGACGAATTCTATGTTTATAAGCCTGCACTCCAGGCCGATAAGCGTGCGGTGATTCGTCGCAATCTCGGCAGCAAGCTGATAAAAATGGAGTTTGATGAGGCACAGCAGGCAGGTCGTTCGGTGCGTACTGTGGATGTGTCTGAAGCGGAACGCCGGTGTTTTTCTATTACGGATGCTGAGGCGGAGGAGCTGGCGCGTTATGCGGTGAGCATCGAGCAGCATTATGGGCGCGCAATGGATATCGAGTGGGGTAAGGACGGACAAGACGGCAAGCTTTATATCCTGCAAGCGCGTCCCGAGACGGTTAAAGCGCAGGATCAGTCAGGGACTTTGCGTCGTTATCGCATCAAGCAACAAGGTGAGGTCAGGGTCAGCGGGCGGGCGATCGGTCAACGTATCGGTACCGGCCCGGTCAGTTTGATCGCTAACGCCAGTGAGATGAGCAAGGTACGGACGGGTGATGTGCTGGTCACAGATATGACCGACCCCGACTGGGAGCCCATCATGAAGCGCGCTTCCGCCATCGTCACCAATCGCGGCGGGCGTACTTGTCACGCGGCAATCATCGCACGGGAGCTGGGCATTCCTGCGGTAGTGGGTTGTGGTGATGCAACCGGGATACTCAAACATGGCGAAGAGGTGACGGTATCTTGCGCCGAGGGGGATGTGGGTAACGTGTATCAGGGCAAGATTGATTTTGAAGTGATTGATCTGGCGTTGGACAAGATGCCAGTGCCACCGATCAAGATTTCGATGAATGTCGGCAACCCTGAATTGGCATTTGAGTTTAGTCGTCTGCCGAATGAGGGCATTGGCCTTGCGCGTTTGGAATTCATCATCGCACGCATGATAGGGGTACACCCTAAGGCGGTACTTGAGTATCCAGATCTGCCCGCCGAGTTGAAATTAGCACTGGAGGAAAGGTGTCAGGGCTACGACACGCCTGAGGATTTTTATGTCGGGAAGTTGGCGGAAGGTATCGCTACGCTGGGTGCAGCATTTGCGCCTAAGCCGGTGATCGTGCGCATGTCTGATTTTAAATCGAACGAGTATTCCAGTTTGGTAGGCGGTAAGCAATATGAGCCGACTGAAGAAAATCCCATGATCGGTTTTAGGGGCGCGTCCCGATATATTGCAGAGAGCTTTCAGGATTGCTTCGCACTGGAATGCCGTGCCATGAAACGTGTGCGAGATGAAATGGGACTGACAAATATTGAGCTGATGGTCCCATTCGTCAGAACAGTCGATGAGGCGAAAGAAGTGATTGCTGAACTAGAGAAGAATGGATTGAAGCGTGGTGATAACGGCTTGCGTGTGATCATGATGTGTGAGATCCCTTCCAATGCACTGAGCGCCGATCAGTTTCTGGAATTCTTCGATGGCTTTTCAATCGGCTCTAATGACCTGACCCAACTTACCCTAGGTATTGATAGAGATTCCGGTATCGTCGCAGGTGGATTTGATGAGCGTAATCCTGCCGTCAAAGCGCTCATGAGTATGGCGATACAAGCCTGTCGCAGGGCGGATAAATATATCGGGATTTGCGGGCAAGGGCCATCCGACCATCCTGATCTGGCACAATGGTTGGTGGAGCAGGGCATCACAGCAGTGTCGCTGAACCCCGACACAGTAGTAGAGACTTGGCTATTATTAAGCAGCAATGATAATACTCATTGAATATTATTAATTGATTACAAGAAATAGGAAAAATCATGAAAGTTACAGTACTGTTTGCAATCGTGTTACTCAGTGTTTCCACTAGTATTTATGCAGAGGATAACAATCCAAATACAGTAGATGAGGCAAAGGTGATTGATGATGGCGCTGCTGAGGTGATGCCACCGGAACGACTCAGATATCTGCTGGGGGGAGGATTTACTTTCGGTGGCGACAAGTTGGCTACAGTGAGCTATACCGATGGTAGTACAGACTCGATTAATGCAGGAGGAATGATCGAGATTCATGCCGGATTCGATTACCGCATGAATGATGACATCTCGATACTGGGAACAGCGGGTTATCATTTTGATATAACCAAGCCCGCGAGTAATGGGAAATTGACATTTAGCCGGTTTCCGCTAGAGATGATGGCGTATTTACATACCAGTGACGACTTTCGTATCGGCGGCGGCACGCGTATTGTGCTTCGCCCCAAGTTGGAAGGCGAAGGGGTTGCTAGTGGTTTGAGTCGATCATTCAACAACACATTCGGTTTGGTCGTCGAAGGCGAATATATGGTGGTGCCTGCATTGGGTATCAAAGTACGCTATGTTAGGGAAAAATATAACGCCAACGGTTTATCAGGCTCAATCAACGGTAGCCACATCGGGGTGTTGGCTAATATATATCTGTAATTTATTTTTCAATGTGTCGCAAGCGCAATCAACCTGACTTTGCTCAAATGTTTAGACGTTCTCCCGGAGAAGAAAAATGGATTTGAAAGAAACATGCCTTGAATCAAATGTGGTTTATGAGGGCAGCTTTATACAGGTACGCAAAGACAGCGTCAGTCTTCCCGATGGAGGCGTGAGCAGCCGTGAATACATTACTCATCCGGGCGCCGTGGCGATATTGGCCTTGCTGGATAATGGCAAGCTGGTGATGGAAAGACAGTTCCGCTATGCACCTCAACAGGAATTTATCGAACTGCCTGCCGGGAAGATCGATCACGGTGAAGACATTCTGGTGACTGCGAAGCGAGAGTTACTGGAAGAAACCGGTTACGTTGCAAACGATTGGACACACCTTTCTACTCTCTGGCCTTGCATCGGCTTTGCAAATGAACGTATGGACTACTTTATCGCGCGCGGACTCACGCATCAGGGGCGTCAGCTTGATGAAGGTGAATTTCTGGAGGTGTTCGAACTGTCTCTTGCCGATGCGCTGGAATGGATCAGACAGGGCAAAATCAACGATAGCAAAACCGTTCTCGGCCTGTTCTGGCTGGAAAAGGCGTTGGCTGATTGGGGCGTTTGAGTATGCAGATTTCTGATGCACCAATTTGGTGACAAACACATGAAGTTCGCACCAAATTGGCACATTTGTGAGCGCGCAATCTGAACTAAAAACGATAAATAGTTTATAAATCAACTGGGTTTTAGTAGTGGAACAGAAGTTGCGTGATGTTCCATGGTTAAACTTTAGTATTCAGGGAATGGTATGGAAAATTTAGGTGATCTACAAAACGGTAGCGATACATTGTTCATTTTGCTCGGTGCGATCATGGTGTTGGCAATGCACGCAGGATTTGCATTTTTAGAGCTCGGTACCGTTCGCAAGAAGAATCAGGTGAATGCGCTGGTCAAAATCATTACCGACTTCGCGATTTCCACTTTAGCCTATTTCTTCATCGGCTACTTGATCGCATATGGCGCTACCTTTTTCAACAGTGCTGAAGAGTTAGCACAAAAAAATGGCTACGAATTAGTTAAGTTTTTCTTCTTGCTGACATTTGCAGCAGCTATTCCCGCCATCATCTCTGGCGGAATTGCCGAGCGTGCGCGGTTCAATCCGCAGCTTGCAGCAACAGCCTTGTTGGTCGGCTTCATCTATCCGTTATTTGAAGGCATCGCTTGGAATGGGCGATTTGGTATTCAAGATAGCCTTGAAGCAACGTTTGGCGCACCTTTTCATGACTTTGCCGGATCGGTGGTGGTACATGGAGTAGGCGGATGGATAGCGCTGGCAGCCGTACTTTTACTTGGCGCACGCCGAGGGCGTTATAACAAAGAAGGCCGTGTATCCGCACACCCGCCATCAAGCATACCTTTCCTTGCGTTGGGTGCATGGATACTGACCGTAGGCTGGTTTGGCTTCAATGTCATGTCTGCACAAACAATCACTGGTATAAACGGACTGGTTGCGGTCAACTCGTTGATGGCAATGGTAGGTGGCACATTGGCAGCTTTATGGGCTGGCAAGAATGACCCGGGCTTTGTACACAATGGACCGTTAGCTGGATTGGTCGCAGTGTGTGCCGGTTCAGACCTCATGCATCCACTCGGCGCTTTGATTGTCGGCGGTGTTGCGGGTTGGCTGTTCGTTGTGATGTTCACTTTGACCCAAAATCGCTGGAAGATAGACGATGTATTAGGCGTATGGCCACTACATGGCATATGCGGCGCATGGGGTGGCATTGCTGCCGGTATCTTCGGACTTGAAGCGCTTGGTGGCATAGGTGGGGTAAGCTTCATGTCCCAACTTACCGGCACGATTCTAGGAATAACGATTGCGCTTGCCGGTGGATTTTTAGTCTATGGTGTTATAAAGAAATTGGTCGGCATCAGGATGGAACCAGAAGACGAGTTTATGGGTGCAGATTTGAGCATACATCGCATATCAGCAACGCCTGAGCGGGAATCTGGCTGGTAATATTTCGGTCGTAATCAGCAAGTCTGTTTGCTGATAGTGTCCGCTTCTTTGTAACCAGAGGGGCGGCTACTGATACTTTATTACCTTTAAGTATCGTAAAACCAATGTAAAAAGGCCCCCTTTTTAACATGATGCTCATCTTGCAGCTTGCCAAGAAAGTCACTATGAAGCTCCGCTACTCTGCCTAGCCCACCTCGCGCAGAAATCAGCTTTTGAAGGTTGGTCTGCTTCTTTGAATATCGGGAGGCAGCTCACGACACAAAGCGGAAGGTCAACGATAAACTCAATTTCCATCGGCTGGAGCGCGTTGTTATGACTGTTAGATTTAATCTATTTTCGGGTGTGATGCGACAAATTCAGAAAGTTGCTGTAGCTGGCAAAGCCACTCATGCAATTCAGTGTACAAGATATCTTCCCCCTGCAACTCTATCCCATCGCTCCTTACCGCCATTATTAGAAAGTCGCCATGTTGTATTTCTTTATCTCGTACCCTTTCATCAGTATGTTCGATTGCATCTCTCATATTCCTTATTCTCGACGCAACATCACTTGAAACAACTGGTGTTCTTGGTAGCCGTGGGCCATTTTTATGCCGAGCAAAGCGAATAGCTCGCCGCATTGCATGAATACATTGCTCAAAATGACCAGTCGCAATAAATAACGGACTCATGACATTGTTTGGGGTGTTTATATATTCCATGAGGGTCACTCTGGCGAATCGATATTCTTGAATAGCTAAATCACACAGCCTTACAAAGTTTCTAGAATAAGCAGCCGCCGCATAATCGGATGGCCCTCCGCTATTAAAATATACATTGAGCAATTGTGTCTGAAACACTATCCCGTATCCGTCAGGAATTTCGGGCATTCCACATGATTGAGGAGGCCATTTATTTTCTGTGCTATTCATCTAGAATAAAGCCCTAACAGTTATTCATATGACAGTTTCGTCCAGACATATTTTGATAATAAGGACACTATTATTGATAGACCGCAACTGGCACAAAGGCGGCACCCATTGAAAGTACCGAAAACCGGACATTTCATATCTGGGCGGGCCTGTATTTCCGCCAACTAAGCGAAAATCACATCCAGTGCTGCGCCCCTAATTCTTATCATCTGTGAAGTCGTTATACCAATGGCTACCATCACAAAATGGCTTGTTCTTAGACCCACCGCAACGACACATGGTGAAATGCTCTTCTGATGCACCTTCCCCTTGTGCGGTGCCGACAAGGTTAGGGCAGCCGGAAACAACATAGGGGCCGTTTGGTGCAACAAAAATAGTTGGCTCTCCGTCCCGGTTGCGATGTTCAGTCCCATCTACCGTATAACTCAGGGCACCAGACGGACATTTTTGTATCGTTTTGATGATCTCTTCTGCGGTTGCGCTGTCCGGGTGTATCCAAGGCTCTTCTTTCATACGAAAAACCGCCGCAAGGCCATCGGTACAATAGCCTGCATGAGCGCAAATGCCCCGGTTGTCGTGTATCGTAATTTGCTTGCCTGGGTAATTGTCTCGCTTATCTTCAATGCGCCCATCCAGCTTGGCGGATGAAAACCCGTTCTTTGCATGAGTGCCATCACAAAACGGTTTGTTAGCCGAGCCGCCGCATCGACACAGTGCCATTGTTTCACTGGTTTCAATCGAGCCTTTTCGATTAGCGAAATTGTTGAGGCCTTCAACCATATAGGGGCCATCTGGTGTTGGAGTGATCTTTGGCTTTTTTTCTGAATTCATGACAGTCTCCTTTTGCTTATCAGACGTAAACTTTCAGCAGTAATAACTTGGTCACTTAACTTGGGATGGTGCATTTTGCACAGTTATAGTAGTCCTATCCCAAGAGGATGTCTCCCCTTGATATAGGCAATATCGGCTATACAAACAAAAAAGGCAGCCCTTCCGGACTGCCTTCTTAGGATTATTGAGCGTGTAATCAGTTCTTCACTGCTTCAATTTCAAACGTTAGGTTCACATCATCGCCAATCCCAGGCAGGCCATAATTCATGCCGAAGTCTGAGCGCTTGATGTGCGTTGTTGCATTTGCACCGCAGATATTCTTTTTGTTCATCGGGTGTACGCCACATTTGAATGCGTCAATTTCTAACTTAACCGGTTTGCTGACGCCCGATATAGTCAAGGTTCCATCAACCATTGAAGGCATGTCGCCATCGAAATGGACGGCGTTAGATTTGTAGGTGATGGTCGGGAACTCAGCCGCATTGAAAAAGTCCGGGCTGCGTAAGTGTTTATCTCGTTTGGCATGTCCGGTGCTGATTGATGCAGTATCGACCGTAATGTCTATTGAGCCTTTTTTTGCTTTGCTATCTAGTGTCACCGTACCGCTGGTTTTGTCGAATCTGCCATGCATGGTCGAAAAACCGAGGTGGCTGATCGTAAAGTTAGGGAATGTGTGAGATGGGTCGATAGTGTAGTTATCAGCTGCAATGCCCGATAGCGGGAATGAGAGTGCCAGTGCAAGAAATAGTGAGTTTTTCATGAGGGCTCCTTATGTGGGGTTTAATTTTGAAACTACATTGTACGTTGAGAATCAAAGTTCGCAATAGTCGGAGTACGCAATCCCGCACTTCGGCAGGGGTATTTTTAATATATTCAGGTTTGCCGTGGTTGGCAAAAATTGCAGGGAAAAACCCGCAGTATCAGTCAGGCAGGTTGCAACACCCCATCTATCAAACGCAATTGGCGCTGCATTTTATGGGCAAGTTCATTGTCGTGGGTGACGACAATGAAACTGGTGTTTAACTGTTCGTTGAGCTGCTGCATCAGGTCAAACAATGCGTGTGCACTGTTACGGTCAAGATTTCCGGTCGGTTCATCTGCAAGTACACAAGCAGGCTCAGTCACCAGCGCGCGTGCCACGGCGGTACGTTGGCGTTCACCACCGGATAGTTCGGCGGGATGATGATGCAACCGTGCCGCTAAGCCAACCTGCTCAAGCATTGCTGAGGCAATCGGTGTCACTTCCTTAAGTTTCATTCCACGTATCAGAAGCGGCATGGCAACATTTTCAAGCGCGGTGAATTCGGGTAGCAGGTGGTGGAACTGGTAGACAAAGCCTAAAGATCTATTGCGTAACTCTCCGCGTTGCGCTTCGCTAAGCTGGAAGATATCCTGCTCCAATATTTGTGCTTTACCGCTGCTGGGCACATCCAGACCACCCAGCAAGTGAAGCAGGGTGCTTTTTCCTGAACCGGATGCGCCGACGATAGCGATGCGTTCACCATGCTTTACCTCCAGGTTGATGCCCTTAAGCACCGGAACATCTGACTTGCCAAGCTGGTAAGTTTTACTCAAGCCAAGACATGAAATCACATTTTCTGTTTGGAATTCACTCATAGCGCAGTGCCTCCGCAGGCTGGGTTTTTGATGCGCGATAGCTAGGGTATAGCGTTGCAAGCATGCTGATGGCAAACGACATCGCAGCGACCCACATGACTTCGTCATACTGCAAATCGGAAGGAAGATCACTAATGTAGTAAATATCCTTGGCGAGGAAGTGTACGCCGAAGAGGTCCTCGATAAACGGAATCACTACATCAAGGTTTAGCGCCAGCGCAATGCCACCTATGCAGCCCAGCAAGGTGCCGATCACGCCAATGATCACGCCCTGCACGATGAATATTTTCATAATGCTACCCGGTGATGCACCCAATGTACGCAGGATGGCGATGTCAGCTTGCTTATCAGTAACAGCCATCACCAGTGTGGAAACGATATTGAAAGCAGCCACTGCAACGATTAGAGAAAGAATGATGAACATCATTTTTTTCTCCATCTGCACCGCACGGAAGTAGTTGCTGTTCTGGTGAGTCCAGTCATTGGCATACATTGCATTGGGTAAGCCGCTTTGAATATCGGCGGCGACACGCGGTGCCTGATCGATGTCGAGCAGTTTAGTACTGATACCGGTAACAGCATCGCCGAGCCGGTACAGCTTTTGGGCATCGCCGATATTGATTAACGCCAGACTGTCGTCATAGGGCGCCATACCGATCTCGAATATCCCAGCCACGCGGAATTGCTTCAGGCGGGGCATCATGCCGGCTGGTGTGATCTGCCCTTGCGGTGTGATCAACATGACTTTTTCACCCACTCTGACGCCAAGTGATCTAGCCAGATCAGAACCTAACACGATCGCAAATTCACCACTACGTAGCGCGTCAAGTGAACCTTGCTTGATCTTATTGGAAAGCTCGGTGATAGAAGTTTCCATGGCAGGGTCAATGCCACGAACCAATATGCCTTTGACGCTTTGACCGAACGACAACATACCCTGCCCGGATATATAGGGTGCTGTCGAGCTGACTTGCGGGTTTTGTGCGACTTGCGCCATAACCGTCTGCCAATCATTCAGCTTACCGCCATCAGCAACCACTTCCAGATGAGGTGATGCCCCCAGCATACGTTCACGTATCTCTTTCTGGAAACCATTCATCACCGAAAGCACCACGATCAGCGCCAATACGCCCAGTGCCATGCCCAACATCGAAATCAGGGAAATGAACGAGATGAAATGATTGCGGCGCTTGGCTCGTGTATAGCGCAGGCCGATAAAAAGTTCGTAGGGTTGCAAGGTCGGTCGTTGGATGTGATTAAAACGGTCGTAAGTGTGCCACAACCCTCTGCAGGATGACAGCTTGTGGCACTAGCTAGCTATAAAATAAGAGTTAATGGCTGGTTACCATCTCGATAATAGCAGCACGCAATTCCTGTTTCAGGACACTGTCCGCCTGATTCATGGTGCGCTTCAGTGCAAAGGGTTTACCTTGACCACTGCCCTTGATATTCCAGCGTTTGCTACCACGTACACGGTTATCGGCCGCTTCGCTTAGTACCAGTTCTATGCTGCCACGCATCCAGTACCATCCATCTTTTTTACCCAAATCGGTTAATAACAGTTTGGACTGCAAGATGAAGTCGGGGTTTTGTCCGGTGTCGATCATGAAGCCTGCTTTTGCTAACGCACCAGATACGATCACAGAAAACCCGTCAGGTGAATTGTCTGTCACCTGCGGTGCGATCTTGACCCGCTTCAATAGTACATTTAAATCCGAATACAGTTTTGCACTAGTGGTGGGTGATGGTGTTGCACGCCCTGAGATATCAACAATCTGCAAGGATTTTTGTAATGACTCACGCTCTAGTTGTGATTCAACCGCCAGATTCGCCGCTGCGATTTTCACGAACAGGTCGGTACTCTGACGTGAATGTTCAATATGCGTTTGGGTATTGCTATCTATTTCGCTAAGTTGCTGGCGCATACTGGTAGCAGTTTGTAATCTTGGCAGGATAGCTAGCGCATAGTGGCTTTGTGTATTCGGGTCTTGCCAGTGCTCAGCGATCTGAATGCCACGAACGATTTGATCGGTATGTGTGGAGATACGACGAGAAGAATGACTTTCGTAATTGTTTTCCGCAGATGGGTCAGCCCTGAATTTCTGAACATCTTCGCTATCAATTGAAATCGCGACTTGAAAAATCTTGGATAGGTCGGCGCGTGCTCGATCTCTGGCTTTTTCCTGTGTGGGTCCTTGTCCGCGACCGATCAAGTATTGTGCATTCTTATACTGATTGCTTTCTCCGACGACCCAATCAGGTACCGTCGGCTTGCTGGCGCAGCCCGATAATAGTGAAAAAAATAAAACAGGGATGGCCAATTTGGGGAAGACAACTGTTGATAGTTTCATTTCCATATCCTCATGGTTTTTACTCGTTCGGGATCCAGTGATGGGTCAGATAGGTCTTTTGTTTTTTGTTGATAACAACATCTTTGTAAATGATTGTTTCAACAATTCTGTCGTTTGAACCCAGCATATCGACCCTGATGTCATAACTTCCCGGTTTTAATGTCATACGGGCGAGTTGTACATTGGCAGGTAATGTCAGCCAACTGCGCGTATCGGCGCGTTCGGTTGCAATCGCGGCGACGCGCACGAACAGTGAACCGATCAGTTCTGCGGCAGGGTCAATGTCTGAATGCTGTCCGGCACGATCCACTGAATTTTGTATTGCAACTTTGGACACTGCGCGTGCGATGGAACGTGCCGTGATGGCTGCCATTCTTGCGTCCAGGCTGGCTTTGGCGATGGCGTCGATGTCTTCCATTAACTGAGTATGTACGCTTGGCGTAGTCTCATCTACGCTTGCTACGTTAGCATTCGCCACGCTTACATGCGCGCGGCGTACATTGTTAGGACGTGATTCGTAATAGGGAAGTGCGATATTGACCAGCACGGGTGCTACCGCTTTCACCGTTGCCGTTGTTTTAGCTTTTTTGCGATTGCTTGCATGCACTGCAATGGTGGGAGATGGCCCCGATGCTGCGATGATTTTCTCACGCTTGATGGGCGCTAAGCCGTTATTCAGTATGAAAACCAATTCACCTTCTCGTTCAGATACGAGCGGTTTAACTTCAGATTCGATGCCGAATTCTTCACGATACTGAGCCACTTCATCGTTCAACCCCAAGCGCGTGCCCAATTTCAACAGGTCATGCTTCAACACATCGGGTACGGCGAGGGCATAGTTGTCCTGATAGTTTTGAAAGGCCTCGTATGATTTTCGGTATGCGATCATGGCATCACTCCACTCACCCAACTCTTCATAAATCATCCCGGTGATATATCGGGACAGGGCGTCTTCCGAAAACTTGTTATCCGGAATGTCTTCATTGATCTCACGTAGTTTTAGATCAACTTGTAATGCCTCTACCCGTGCGTCGCCCAGTTGCCCGAGTTCGAGATAATTGAGCGCCATGTAGAGATGCACCAACACTTGCTCATAGTCTTCACCGGCATAGCTGACCGTTGCATCATTGACGATAAAAGACAAAGCATTTTCGCTGACACTTTCTGCATAGAGTCGCTCCATTTCACTTTTGGCCGCTTTGAGCATGTCATTGGAACCGCTAAAGTCCCGCTTCATGCGCAACACCATACCCTTGTTGAGGAGGTACAGTACCCGACTTTTTTGTGACTCAGCTTGCTTTTCAATTTCGGTTAATGCTGCGTCATATTCCTGCTTAGCCAGATTGTGCTTGATGACACCGAAGGAATCGCTGTAGGTAGCGCATCCGGTCAAAGTCAGTGCAAACAGCAGTAATACCATGCGGCACGCCGCACGGCATCCCGCCGACGATTCCGCATTTCTCAATGGACTAGAACCTCAGCTTGCTGCGCTCCACCAGCTTCTTGATCTTTTTCTGGCCGAGCCAAACCTTACGGTTATCTGCCAGACTGATTAATGTCAGGTCAACCTGATAAAAGCGTAGCTGGGTATCTCCTGAAGCGTCGATAATGGTATTGATGGTGCCTTTCAACATGAAGTCCGCACCTTTTTCCTGCCCCATCGGTTTGCGGGTGGGTTCGCTGGCATGCAGATCCTGATCTTTTCGCTCATCGCGAATTTCCTGTCGCTCTATCGAAGACGCAACAAACTGCACCTTGCCAGAGTTGATCAGGGCGCGCTCCATGTCTGAGACGAAGGTATTTACGTTGATATGTTCGTGGCTCAGGTTGGAAACTTCTCCAACGATCACGGCTGGCTGGCGATTTTGCGTTCTAGTGAATTCATTGAACCATGGGCGTTCCAACACGTCACGAATCATTTCTTCGGACACCATCTGTGAATCGGTATCGTTCCATGCGCCGCTCAAATCTTGTGTTTCGCTCGCATCCATGCGAGTTACCTTGGTAGAGCAACCTGCAACAGCGAGTGCCAACACCAACGCTGCCATGACGGAAAATTTATTGATCGAAAGTGTCGAGTGGTTAGAAAGTATCAGGCGCATTATTTGTTCTCCTTGGTAATGCGGTCAAAAATATTGTCGGCGCTTTCTGTTATATAGCGTCGCAGGTCTTCATTCATGCTTTGCGTGCCTTCGAGTGTGCTTTTTACTTGCTCCATATCCAGTTCGGCGATGGCGTAAATGATATTGGTTTCCGGGTCACGCCAATTACCGATGATTTTGGCACCGGTCAGGTTTACTTTGGTCAGGGACTTGATCTCTCGGGATACAGATTCTTCCGAAACATTACTGCCACCAGCCTTGGCGGATGCCATGTAATCGTTGGTGACCACATCCAAGTAAGAAGACAGCACACGAGCGACTTCAGCGCGGGCGCGGTCATCCGCAACGGACTTTTGCAGTGCCATATCACTGGTCGGAGAGGATGACCCTATGCCATGGAACAGGCGGCCATCTTTGTTGTTCAGGATATTTGTGCCCTCATTGACCCAATCAGGTGCGCCATCAATTCCCATGTCGCTTTCAACCTGAGTTGTGCTGGAGCAGGCCGCCAATGCGGCAATAAATAACAAGCCGAGGAATAATTTTGCTGGATTTGTAAAGGAGGTGATTTTCATGGGTGTCTCCTGTGGATAGGAAATGTTTCCAATGCAGATATATTTAGAGATGGCTAGCAAGCGCTAAAGTTCATAATAGGTTAAATGAATTTCACCTGCAACAACATTTACTTATGTAATTTAGTCGGGGATCATGCAGCAATATTGGAATGATTCAAGCTTGATGTTTAAGATCATGGCAATAGTCAGCAATTTGGATGCTAGACTCACTATTATGAAAAATATTCATCTAATCATCCCTGATCTTTTCTTGCCGAAAGAGATTGCAGGCAAAGTCTGCAAAGACTTGCAAATACCTGCCCTGGAAAGATTGTTGGCACGTGGTAATGAAATAGATTCGGTACATTCCAGAATTTCAAACTACTCATTAGAAAGCGCATTGTGCGCAGCATTTGACATGGCTGCACCCGCCGAAGTGCAGATAGGCGGAGTATCAGCCGCATTCGATCAGCTCGGGGAAGGATATTGGTTACGCTGTGATCCGGTGCAATTGAGTATGCAGAATGATCTTTTGTTGCTGCAGGAGGTAGAGCCTAGTCATGAAGAGGCAGCCGGGATATGCAAGAGCATGAATGATTACTTTCTTGGCGATGGCATGGAATTTTTCGCCCCGCACCCCAAGCGCTGGTATGTTCGGTCAACACTGTCGCGGCGGATACACACCACCCCTTTACCTGCAGTGCTTGGCTCGAATGTGCATGGCATCATGCCTGAAGGTGAGGACGCGACTCGATGGCACAGCTTGCTTAACGAGATACAGATGCTGTTGTATTCCCATCCGGTGAATGAGGCGCGCGAGGCGCGAGGTGAGCTACCAGTAAACAGTGTGTGGCTGTGGGGGGGAGGCGATTATGTCAATACGCTTCCCAAGCATTATGACCATGTCATCTCAGATGATGTGTTGCCTGAGATGCTTGCTGCCACATCCGGCGCGCGCTTTGCTGCGTGGCCCGCCCTATGGTCTGATTTTCCGTCAGATGATCATCAGTTATTGGTGTGGACACAACTAAGGTCAGCACTGCAGGTTGAAGATCTAAATGCTTGGCGTAACGCTTTGCAAGATTTTGAAGAAAACATAGCCAAACCATTATTTGATGAACTACGTACTGGAAAGATCAAATCGCTGCGCATAGAGATTACAGATGGTGGAAATGCTTTGCATAAAACTTTATCCCGGCCTGCCAGCCTTGCTTTCTGGCGTCTTACCAAGCCGCTTGCCAGTTATTCAATAGTGTAGAATTAAGCCACAAGTTTCTTGGGGAATAACGGTGTCATTTTTGGAAAGTGTCATTCAGTTTTTCTGGCATGAGGAATCGTTGCCTGTGTTGGTAATGGTTGCAGGGCTTGCGTTCTTGTTGCTTCATTTTTTGAAGGAAGAGCGTAAGGCTATCCTAAATACACTGATCTTATTTATTGCCTGCTTGTTCTTGCAGTTTGCCAGTGGCGTTATGCATGCCATGCAAATTGAATTTACCTCTAATGCCTTCCATGAAGCAGCAGTAATCGGCGCCGGTATCGCAGTGATTCGTCTATGGGGATTGCTGGTCTTTCGCATCGTATTACCCGAGATGGGTATCAAGCCACCCCGCATTGCTGAAGATATTTTTGTCATTCTCGGCTACATCCTGTGGGGAATGATGCGGCTGCGATATGCCGGGTTGGATCTTGGCAGCATCGTTGCGACATCGGCCATGATTACTGCTGTGGTTGCGTTCGCGATGCAGGATACATTGGGAAATATCCTAGGTGGTCTGGCGCTACAACTGGATAACTCCATCGGGATAGGCGACTGGATCAAAGTGGATGAAGTGACGGGCAGAGTGGTTGATATACGCTGGCGTTCCACTCTGGTCGAGACCCGTAATTGGGAAACGGTGGTGTTTCCTAACAGCCAATTGATGAAGAATAAGTTTCTGGTACTCGGTCGTCGAACCGACCAGCCGGTGCAATTGCGACGCTGGGTATGGTTTAACGTCAGTATGGAAGTCCCGCCACCTAGAGTGATCGGGCTGGTCGAGGAGGCCATTCAGGGAACCACTTTACTTAATGTCGCAAAAGACCCTATACCCAATTGCGTGTTAATGGATATGGATGATAGGGGTTATGCGCGTTATGCGATGAGGTATTGGCTAACCGATCTGACGCCTGATGATCCTACCGACGCAGCGATACGATGGCAGATCATGACTGCGTTGCAACGAGAAGATATTGAGCTGGCAACAGACCAGCGAAGCATCCACCTGACCAAAGAAAATGAAAAGCACGATGAGGCGCTGCGGCAGCGTGAAGTTGCACTGCGCATCAAAACGTTGAGCAAAATCGAGTTATTTTCCCAGTTATCTCGAAAAGAACTCAAGAAGTTGTCTGAAGGCCTCAAATTTGTGCAATATGCTAAGAGCAGCATGATTACTAGGCAAGGTGAGACGGGACATCATTGTTTGTTCATCATCATTAATGGCGAAGTAGAGGTATTCGTCAGTTCATCAGGCAGTGAGCGAAGTAGGCTTAGCGTCTTATCGAAAGGAAATTTCTTTGGTGAGATGAGCTTGATGACAGGTGCATCTCGTACAGCATCAGTAATCGCCAAGACAGATTTGGCGTGCTACCTTCTGGAGAAGGAAGCTTTTGAAGAGATCTTGCATGAACGCCCCAGCCTTGCAGAAGAGATTTCGCATGTCCTGGTTGAGCGGCGTGGACAGTTGGATAGTGCACTACAGAACCTTGATGAAGCATCTTTGGACAAGGAAATGCACCACCGACACAACGAAGTACTGGCAACAATCAAACACTTCTTCGGTTTGTAGTATCATCCCGCCGCACAGATGAAGATGTTAGAGATAAGTTAGTTGTTCTAGATTAAGACAGATAAGTTGTATGAATAGAGGTAAATCATGAAAGTTTCGTTTTTGGATTTTGAGTCATCAATCGCTGAACTTGAAGACAAGATCGAGCAGTTGCGTTTTGTGCAGGATGACTCTGCACTTGATATCGCTGACGAGATCAAGCGGTTATCTAAGAAGAGCGAGGCATTGACCAAAGATGTTTATGCCAAACTGACCCCTTGGCAGATTTCACAAGTTTCGCGACATCCGCAACGTCCCTATACACTTGATTATATTGAGCATCTGTTCACAGATTTTGAAGAGCTGCATGGCGACCGTGCATTTGCCGACGACAAGGCCATTGTCGGCGGGTTGGCACGATTTAACGGTCATAGCGTTATGGTGATCGGACATCAAAAGGGTCGTGATACCAAAGAAAAGATCGCCAGAAACTTCGGTATGCCACGACCTGAGGGTTATCGCAAAGCGTTGCGTCTGATGCGTCTGGCAGAGAAATTTAATATTCCCATCATGACTTTCATCGATACGCCGGGTGCTTATCCGGGTGTAGGGGCGGAAGAGCGCGGCCAGTCTGAGGCGATAGGTAAAAACCTTTATGAAATGAGTGAGTTGCGTGTTCCAATTATTTGCACCGTAATCGGTGAGGGCGGTTCCGGTGGCGCACTGGCCATTGCGGTCGGCGATATACAGTTGATGTTGCAATATAGTACTTATTCTGTGATCTCTCCTGAAGGGTGCGCTTCAATTCTATGGAAAAGTGCCGACAAAGCTTCTGACGCGGCAGAGACACTGGGTATCACGGCAACACGTTTAAAAACGTTGGGTCTGGTGGACAAAATCATCAATGAGCCATTGGGCGGTGCACATCGTGACTACAAAGCGACGATGCAGAGTGTCAAGAAGGCTTTGCAGGATGCGCTGAGAAATGTCGAGAACAAACCGACACCCAATATGATGCAGGACAGGTTCAATCGCCTGATGAGCTATGGCAAATTCAAGGAAGTCTCGCTCGGCTAAGCTGACAGAGCGTGTCTCGGCGGAGATGCTTCCGCTCCTGCCGGCGCAAAGCTCGATCTTGGTCGGGTTAAGCGGTGGAGTCGATTCGGTGGTGTTGCTACACCTACTTCACAGGCTATCTTCACAATTTAACTGGCAACTTTCCGCACTGCATGTCCATCACGGCATCAGCGCAAACGCCGATGCATGGCGAGACTTTTGCGTTGAGCTATGCGCACGGCTGAGAATCCCCTTACTGATTAAAGATGTCGATATTGCCCCGTTGCGAGAGATGGGTATCGAGGCCGCTGCGCGAAAATTGCGCTATGAGGCTTTTGCCGGTCAGCAGTGTGATTTTGTCGCACTAGCCCAGCATACTGACGATCAGGCGGAGACTTTGCTGCTGCAACTATTGCGTGGAGCAGGTATTCGAGGTGCAAGTGCGATGCCTCAGATGATCTATCGAAACGATACTGCATCAGTGGTCAGGCCGTTATTACATTGTTCTCGTGCCGAAATTTTAGCCTACGCTAAAGATAATGAGCTGCAATGGATAGAGGATGAAAGTAATCAGGATGATTGGTACCCTCGAAATTACTTGCGTCACCGCGTATTGCCTTTGCTTGATGAGAAATTCCCTGCATATCGGGATACCCTGTCGCGAAGCGCAACACATTTTGCCGAGGCGAGTATGCTTCTTGACGAATTGGCTGAGCTTGATGCGAAACAGGCGATAGTCGGGGAGACGTTGTCAGTTTCAGTGTTACAGCAACTCAGCGTTGTACGGGCAAAAAATCTATTGCGCTATTTTCTCCACAGCTTGGGGCATCGAATGCCGCAGGCGGTCCAGTTGGATGAGATGTTGGCGCAATTATGTGGCGCACGAGAGGGTGCCGAAGTATGTATCGTCAGCGGTGATCTGGAGGTACGTAGATACCAGGGACGGGTCTATGCATTTCATACATTGGGGAAATTTGACCGCGATTTGATTCTTCCATGGAATGGCGAGAAAAAGCTGGAGTGGCCCGCGTTGAATACACTGTTGAGCTTTAAATTATTGCAAGGCTCAGGCGTTAGCATGGAAAAGCTCAGAACTGCGCCAGTTACGTTGCGCCTGAGACAAGGCGGAGAAACGATGCGGCTTGGGCAGAATGCGTCGAACAGAACCTTGAAGAACCTTATGCAAGAGCAACGAATACCACCTTGGCAGCGTGATCGCATGCCATTGTTGTTTTGTGCAGATGAACTGGTGAGTGTGCCAGGAATAGGGGTTGTGGCTTCATACCGCGCAGATACTGATGAAGCGGCGGTTCAGCTGGAATTGTGAGACGCGTTCAAAGGGGATTCCTGATAGAATACGCCCCCGTTTTTATTAACTTTTAATGTCTGGAGAATGTAGCATGGCTGTTGAACTTACCCTTTCGATTATCAAACCCGATGCAGTTGCTAAGAATGTTATCGGTCAGATTTACACTCGCTTTGAAAATGCCGGCCTAAAAATCGTGGCATCCCGCATGACTCGTTTGTCTCGTGCTGAAGCTGAGGGCTTTTATGCGGTACATGCTGCACGTCCTTTTTTCAATGATCTGGTTGAGTTCATGATCTCCGGTCCGGTGATGATTCAAGCGTTGGAAGGCGAAAGTGCTATCTTGAAGAATCGTGACTTGATGGGCGCAACTGACCCTAAGCAAGCGGATAAAGGTACGATACGGGCTGATTTTGCAGATAGCATCGATGCGAATGCAGTACACGGGTCAGATGGCGCAGAAACAGCTGCTGTTGAGATCGCTTATTTCTTCCCGGCGTTGAATGTCTATTCAAGTTAATCAACAATTAAATTGATGAAGCAGAACCTCCTCGACTTTGATGTCCCGCAATTAACTGCATGGTTCGCTGAGAACGGTGAGAAGCCGTTCCGCGCCAAGCAAGTATTGCGATGGATGTATAAGGCCGGGGAGCAAGATTTTGATGCGATGAGCGACCTGGCAGTTTCGCTTCGCGAAAAACTCAAGCAGATTGCCTGTATTCAGCCTCCACAGGTGATGCGTGAGGAGCTGTCTGATGACGGTACGCGCAAGTGGTTGTTGGACATGGGTACGGGTAATGCTGTCGAGACGGTGTTCATCCCCGAAGAATCTCGCGGTACCTTGTGTATCTCTACCCAAGCAGGCTGTGCGCTGGATTGCGCATTTTGTTCCACGGGTAAGCAGGGGTTCAATCGTAATCTCAGTGTGGCAGAGATCATCGGGCAGCTATGGTGGGCAAACCATCAGCTTGGTAAGAATGCCGACGGCAACTGGATGATCAGTAATGTTGTGATGATGGGAATGGGCGAGCCATTGTTGAATTACGACAACACACTCAGTGCATTGCGTTTGATGCTGGATGACCATGCATATGGATTATCACGCCGTAGAGTGACGGTTTCTACCTCAGGGATATTACCCGCGATGGACCGGTTGCGTGATGATTGTCCGGTAGCATTGGCCGTATCGTTACATGCGCCCAATGACGAATTGCGTAACGTATTGGTGCCAATCAATGAAAAGTATCCGCTTCAGGAGCTGATGACCGCCTGCCAGCGCTATCTTGAAAAAGCGCCTAGAGACTTTATTACGTTCGAATACGTGATGCTTGAAGGCGTGAATGATAGTGAGCAACATGCCCGTGAATTGGTCAAGTTGGTTAAGAATGTGTCATGTAAGTTTAATCTGATACCGTTCAATCCCTTTCCACAGACACAATACCGTCGTTCCGGCATTGACTCGATTAGTCGTTTCAGGGATGTGCTGGTCAAGTCAGATATTGTTGTGACTACACGTAAGACCAGAGGCGATGACATTGCTGCAGCATGTGGTCAATTGGCCGGACAGGTGCGGGATAAGACCAAACGAACCACGCAGCGAATGACAGAGGTTTATTGATGAAAAAATTGCTTGGATTGATATGTGTTTCCGTTGTGCTGGTAGGCTGTAGTTCGACTTCAGACGGTGGACGTTCCAGGGAAAGTGCCAAAATACATACCGAATTGGCCGGAGTTTATTATCAACGCGCCCAAATGGGCGTGGCGCTGGACGAAGTGGCAAAGGCACTTCGTGCGGATTCTGATTATGCGCCGGCGTATGGCGTGCGCGGCTTGATACATATGTCGCTCCGTGAGGACAAAGAAGCTGAAGCCAGTTTCAAAAAAGGGCTACGCATTGATAAGTTGGATTCGGATCTGCAAAATAATTACGGCTGGTTCCTATGCCAGCGAGGCAGAGAGAAAGAATCGGTATCACATTTTCTGGCAGCATTAAAAAATCCACTATATCGTACACCCGGTCTTTCTTACTTAAATGCGGGAATATGTTCACAGAAGGTTGGTGAGCTGAAAGATGCTGAAGAGTTTTACCAAAAAGCACTGGTAGTGCAACCTGATATGCCTGGTGCATTGCAGGGGATGGCTGAATTGAGTTTTGCCTCAGGGTCTTACAATACGGCTAAACAATATTTTTCTAAGATGTCTGATAGAGCTGAAAATTTAACAGCTGAGCAACTATGGCTTGGCGTGCGGATCCATAGAAAGCTAGGCAACAGAAATTCGGAAGCGAGCCTTGGGATGCTACTACGTAAGCGTTTCCCGGATGCACCTGAAACTCAGAAGCTGATGGGTGGTGAATGATGGAAGAAAAAACTGAAAGCAGTCAGGAACAAAACGATCAAGCAACAGAGTCCCCTCCGTTGTCTGTAGGTACTGTATTGCGTGAAACACGTGAAAATCTCGGCATGAGTGTCGAGGATGTTGCCGTGCAGATCAAGCTGGCTCCCCGTCAGATCGAGGCACTTGAAGCAGATGACTTGAGTAAGTTGCCGGAATTAGCTTTTGTGCGGGGTTTCATTCGCAGCTATGCCAAAATATTGAGATTGGACGGAGAGGAATTGCTCAGCTCATTCCATGAAACGAAAAAAGACTCAGTTGGACAACCTCCACCTGCTGTCGGTGTGCCATATCCTGATACCAGTGCGGTACAGAAGCAAAACTTGATATGGGCTGGACTGGGTATTTTACTTGCTGTGCTGGCAGTAATATTTGCGGTTAAAAATTATACAGATCCAGTTCCCCGGAGTGTGGATCAACAAGACGCACCTGAAGTCTCTGCATCTAAACCTGTATCAGGTAAAGGTGAGGAACCGGTTTTAGCGCAAACTCAGGATCAGAAAAAAATCGAAGCTAAGTCCGATAGTGTAGAAATTAAGCCATCTAAGCTATCAAGTGTCAAACCTGCTGAAGCGCCCGAAGCTCCAGTCATCGTTCCACTTGATCTACCCCCCAATCCCGGTGAGCTACATGTTGAATTTGATGAGGAAACATGGTTGGAGGTCAAAGACAGGGACGGATATATCTTGGTGTCCAAAATATATGAGCCGGGCAGTGATGACGTCGTAAACGGGAATATGCCTTTTTCAGTGCTGATTGGCCACGCAAGTACTTCACGCTTGTACTTTAATAAGCAGGAAGTTGATCTGGTCCCCTATACCAGAAAGCTGACTGATGTGGCTCACCTGACGCTGGAGTGAGCATGAGTTCTACGTTGATAAAACGCCGTCCTTCACAGCGCGTCATCGTCGGCAATGTCATGTTGGGAGGCGGTGCACCCGTCGTGGTTCAATCCATGACTAACACCGACACCGCAGATGCCGAAGCAACAACGCGTCAGGTATTCGAGTTGGCGCAAGCTGGTTCAGAACTTGTCCGTATTACTGTTAATACTCCTGAGGCTGCCGCACAAGTTGCGAACATACGCGCTCGGCTGGATGCTATGGATTGTGATGTGCCACTAGTAGGCGACTTTCATTACAACGGTCATCGTTTGCTGACGGATTTTCCTGATTGTGCAAAAGCATTGGCTAAGTACCGTATCAATCCAGGCAATGTCGGACGCAATCGCAAAGAAGACGATCCATTCACGATCATGATCGAAACCGCCATACGTTATGACAAGCCGGTTCGTATCGGGGTGAACTGGGGTAGTCTGGATCAGAATATGGTTGTGCGCATGATGGATGAAAATTCCCGTTTGCCTCAACCTAAAGACGTGGGTGAAGTCACACGTGCTGCTTTGATCACTTCTGCATTGGAGAGCGCAAAGCGCGCCGAGCAACTTGGCATGGCGCATGACCGTATCGTGCTTTCCTGCAAGGTCAGTGAGGTGCAGGATTTAATCGCTGTCTATCGAGCCTTAACGACACAATGCGATTACGCGCTGCACTTGGGTTTGACCGAGGCTGGTATGGGTTCCAAGGGTATCGTTGCTTCAACTGCGGCTCTGTCCGTGCTGTTACAGGAAGGTATCGGCGATACCATCCGCATTTCGTTGACGCCGGAGCCGGGGGGAGATCGTACTCAGGAAGTTCTGGTTGGTCAGGAAATATTACAGACGATGGGATTGCGCGCATTTGCACCGATGGTGACTGCATGTCCCGGCTGCGGACGAACCACAAGCAGCTTTTTTCAGGAACTGGCTCAAAACATTCAATCACACTTGCGTAGTCAGATGCCTGTTTGGCGTTCGCAGTACGATGGTGTGGAAAACATGACCGTCGCGGTAATGGGTTGTGTTGTGAACGGTCCTGGAGAAAGCAAAATGGCGAATATCGGTATCAGCTTGCCTGGAACGGGTGAGAGTCCAGCTGCACCTATCTATATCGATGGCGAAAAAGCAAAAACATTGCGTGGCGATAATATCGCATCCGAATTCACGCAAATCGTGGATGATTA
>Ga0209992_10001512_pt1 | contig 24158 bp, 23 predicted proteins | sample 2SBtaG_2_FD_182564 | JGI IMG/M metagenome (GOLD analysis project Ga0209992, IMG submission 182564) | Deep subsurface microbial communities from Kolumbo volcano to uncover new lineages of life (NeLLi) - 2SBTROV12_ACTIVE470 metaG (SPAdes)... | ecosystem: Environmental > Aquatic > Marine >... | reverse complement strand
TGTAACGCCTTATATCCGTAACTCTGATAGTTTTTCAAAATCTTCAATGACTCATAATGAAGACCTATCCAGTCAACGATGGTCAGTAGATGAGCCAGAAGATTTAGTTGTAATCACTAATATATTTGAACATTTTTCACCTGATATATTGTTTGACTGGAAACAAGTGCTAGAATTAAGAAAATTACAGCCTATATTATTTACAGAAAATCAACTAATTAAAAATAACGAGGGTGCAACTATGGGCACAGGGCAAAAACTTTACAAAAGGGCGAAGAGAGTAATACCTGGCGGCAATATGCTACTTTCCAAAAGACCAGAAATGTTTCTACCCGAAAAATGGCCATCTTACTTTAGTAAGTCAAAGGGTTGTAAAGTTTGGGATCTAGATGGCAGTGAATACATCGACATGTCTATCATGGGTATTGGTACTAATACATTAGGCTATGGACACCCTGAAGTCGATGAGGCGGTAATTAAAACAGTAAAAGATGGAAATATGGCAACGCTTAATTGCCCAGAAGAAGTTTACCTGGCTGAAAAATTAGTTGAACTGCATCCATGGGCAGACATGGTGAGGTTTGCTAGAGCCGGAGGTGAGATTAATTCCATAGCAATTCGTATTGCTAGAGCATCCACCGGTAGGGATAAAATTGCCATTTGTGGCTATCACGGTTGGCATGATTGGTATCTATCTACCAATCTTAATGATGATAAAAATCTTGATGGACATTTGTTGCCAGGCTTACAACCAAATGGCGTACCTAGAGGGTTAACTGGCACAACCCTGCCTTTTAATTACAATGATATTGAACAATTAGAACAATTAATCAAAGATAATAAAGGAGAAATTGCGGCTATTAAGATGGAGGTTTCTAGGAATGAAGGCCCAAAAGATAATTACCTTCAAAAGGTAAGAGATCTTGCCACTGAAAATAATATTATATTAATCTTTGATGAGTGCACTTCAGGCTTTAGAGAGACCTTTGGTGGCTTGCATAAGAAGTATGATGTAGAGCCTGATTTGGCTATTTTTGCTAAAGCTTTAGGCAATGGCTACGCAATTTCTGCTTGCGTCGGTAGGCAAGAGTTTATGCAGGCGGCACAACATACCTTTATTAGTTCAACTTTCTGGACTGAGCGTGTTGGACCGACTGCAGCATTAAAAACACTCGAAGTCATGGAGCGAGAGAAGTCTTGGCAAACCATTACTAAAATTGGTAACAACATCTCTAGCCAATGGCAAAGCCTAGCTGATAAGCATGAATTAGATATCAGCACCTGGGGCTTGCCAGCGCTGGGTGGCTATACATTTAATTCACCCAACGCACTAGCCTATAAAACCTTAGTTACACAAGAAATGCTGAAAAAAGGTTATTTGGCCGCCAATAGTGTTTACACATGTATTGATCACACATCGAGTATACTGGATGGATATTTTGAGGCTATTGAGCCTATATTTTTAATTATCAAAGAATGCGAAACCGATAGAGATATTTATTCACTCTTAGATGGTCCGTGTTGTCACAATTCCTTTAAAAGGTTAAATTAAAAAAATGAAAAATATTATTAAAAAAATCTTTAAAAAAAATATTCTTCTACTGTGTAGTTTAAAATATTTTCGTTACATGTTTTATGAGGTCACAAATGTAGTTGTAAACTACACATCTAAAGTATATTGCAGAGGTATAGAGATAAGTTTTTTTATACCAAATGCATTAACTAATTTTCGCATGAAAACTATTGAAATTAAGGAGCCAGAAACATTGGACTGGGTAGATAGCTTTGATACAGGAGCTATTTTTTTCGATATTGGGGCCAATATTGGTGTTTTTAGTTTGTATGCAGCTAAAGCGCGAAGGTGTAAGGTGTTCAGCTTTGATCCGTCTGTATTTAATTTGGAATTTTTAACTAAAAATATTAATATAAATAATTTAACAGAGCGAATAACTGTTGTTCCTTTGGCATTGTATAATGAGACTAAAAGAAGTTATTTGGATGTTTCAAGCATGGAGTGGGGAGGGGCATTTGTCGATACAACTGAAATTAAATTAAAGCCAGAAGGGTTTGGTTTTTACACTTATTCAATATCTTTAGATGATTTTATTGAGGTATATGATGTCCCCGCCCCAGACTATATTAAAGTTGATGTTGATGGGGTTGAAAGTCTTATATTGCAAGGCGGAATTAAAACCTTATCCAGGGCAAAAAGTATATTGGTTGAGGTTGATGATTCCAATAAAACAGAGAAAGATAAAATTAAGTCAATCTTAAAGAAATTGGGATTTAATTTAAAAATTAAGGTCCACTCGAGTATGGTGGAAAAAAGCGAGCACTTTAATGTTTATAATCAAATTTGGTCACGAAATTAGAGGAGTTATATTGGCATGATAGACAAGTATTTGACTAATCAAGAAAGAACCAAAGAGTATTTAAAAAAGTTTAATAGAGCCAGTGTCTTAAAGTCACTTGTTAAGTCAAAATTTCCAGTAATATTTGATGTTGGTGCAAATTCAGGGCAATCACTGCGTGAATTTAAAGAGATATGGCCTAATTCAGTAGTGCACTGTTTTGAGCCTCAAAAGGAGTGTCTTGAAAATCTTGAAAAAAGTGCATCAATGTTTGAAGATGTATTTGTGAATAATTTTGCTGTTGGCTCAAAAAATAAAGAAGAGGTGTTTTATACTCATGATATTAGCACTGGAATTTCCGGCTTTAATAAAGTAAATCTTGAGAGTGTTGATTCTATCGATCGTAGTAAGATAATTCCTGAAGATAATCAAGAATTCAAAAATTATCAAAATAAACTAAACCACTCAAGGCAAGTTTTAATTAAAAGACTTGATGAATATCTTGTAAATGAATCAATAACAAAGATAGATTTTTTAAAGATAGATACTCAAGGTTTTGAGCCAGAAGTTTTAAGCGGATTAGGCGAACGATTAGGTGATGTTGGTGTAGTTTTAACTGAACTTATGTTTTATGATTATTATGAACGAAGTCTATCTTTTTCTGATATTGAGCAGTTTTTGTTACCTGCCGGTTTTAAGTTGTTCGATATTTCCCATATTGCCAAAAACCCAATGAATGGCCGCACAGATTGGGTTGATGTGATATACACGAACAATAAGCAACTAAATGTCAAGTAATTCTTTAAAAGAAAAGCTGAGTAAGAAAGAGCTTACGATTGGTTCTTGGATTAGTCTAGGGAATACAGCTATCGCTGAAATTATGGCTAATGCCGGATTTGATTGGATTGTTGTTGATTTAGAGCATAGCACGATCTCTATAGAGCAAGCTGGTGAGTTAATTAGAGTAATTGATCTTGCGGGTTCTTCCCCGCTTGTTCGTTTAACCAGTAATGATGAAAATCAAATTAAACGGGTGATGGATGCTGGAGCACATGGGATAGTAGTTCCCATGGTGAATAGTGTAGAAGATGCAATGCGTGCGATATCAGCTACACGGTATGCACCGCAGGGTAATCGAGGCGTTGGTCTTGCGCGTGCACAGAAGTATGGAGCGGGATTTAAAGATTATTTGGAGTGGCAAAAAGAGAATCCTGTTGTTATTGTTCAAATTGAACATATTGATGCGATTGATCATTTAGAAGATATATTTTCTATCTCTAATGTAGATGGTTTTATTATCGGCCCATACGATCTTAGTTGTTCTATGGGAATCCCTGGTGAATTTAAAAATCCTAAGTTTCTAGAAGTGATGGAGCTCATCCGAGATTGTGCCAAGCAATCAGATAAACCTGGTGGATTGCATATTGTTGAGCCAGATCGAAAATTATTAAATCAATCAATTAAAGATGGATACTGTTTTATTGCCTATAGTGTGGATATTTGTATGCTCGATAGCGTTTGTCGTGAAGGCCTTAATCATGTGAAAGAAAAAATACAGTGAACAATATCGTGATCATTCCTGCTCGAATGGGAGCGTCCCGTTTTCCAGGTAAACCAATGGCAAAAATAGTTGATATCCCTATGGTTGGACACTGTTATTTCCGCTCGAAATTAGCTGATGGTATTGATGAGGTCTATGTTGCTACTTGTGATGCAGAGATTGCTGAGTATATTCGTTCCATTGGTGGTAATGCCGTGATGACATCAACTTCCCATACTAGAGCATCCACGAGAACTGCAGAGGCCTTGGGAATTATTGAGGGTGAATCTAATCAAAAAGTTGACGTGGTTGTCATGGTACAAGGTGATGAGCCACTCATTCCACCCGAAGCGATCTCTGAAACATTAAATCACTTTTCTAATTCTGCAGTTGAAATCGTTAATATTATGTCTCAATTTAGGACGTTAGAATCGTTCGAGGATAAGAATAATGTGAAGGTGGTAGTGGACCAGAATAATGATGCACTTTATTTTTCTCGTGAATCTATTCCATCACCCTGGAAAGGGTGGAAAGAGTCACCCTGCCTTATGCAGACTGGAATTATCGCATTCCGCCGAAACGTATTACACCATTTTAATAGCATGAATGAAACTATACTGGAACAAGTTGAGTCTGTTGATATGAACCGTGTACTGGAAACTGGAGGCAAGATCCGCATGGTTCTAACTGAGGCATTAACGATTGGAGTTGACACTCCAGAAGAGCTTAAGCAAGCGGAACAATTGTTGAAAAATGACCCTGTTCTTGGACAGTATGCATCACTATGAAAGAGGAGATTAGACTTGGCTATTGAATTTGATCCAATCTTACCTGAGAATTGGATGGTTAACCTTAATAAGATTTTGGATAAAGTTATATGCATCAATTAAAAGTTGGTATTGCTGGGTATGGCGTAGTGGGTAAGCGTCGTCGTATCTGTGTTGATCAACATCCTAGACTACAGATGGTTGCAGTTTGTGACCGCATGTTTTCTGGCGATGAAGTCATGGAAGATGGTCTTCGGTGTTATTCAAACTATAAACAATTATTGGAAGAGGAATTGGATATTCTTATTGTTTGCCTAACCAACGAAATTGCCCCTAATGTAACAATAGTGGGGTTGAAAAAAGGGCTACATGTTTTTTGTGAGAAACCGCCTGGCAGGGATGTCTCCGATATTATCCGGGTTATAGAAGTTGAGCGACAAAATCCAGACTTGAAATTAATGTATGGATTTAACCATCGATATCATGATTCTGTGCAAGATGCTCTTCAGATAATACAATCTGGTGAATTGGGAAAAGTTATCAATATGCGTGGCGTATATGGTAAGGCAAAACTTATTACTTTTAACCAACCTGATTGGAGAACTAAAAGAGAGATTGCTGGCGGAGGTGTGTTACTTGATCAAGGAATTCATATGGTTGATCTTATGCGTTTGTTTGGTGGTGAATTCACGAAGGTACATAGTTTTATTTCTAATAGACATTGGGGGTACGATGTTGAAGACAATGCATATGCTCTAATGAAAACAGATGATGGTGTTGTGGGTATGCTGAACTCTTCTGCTACACAATGGAGACATCGTTTTAACTTAGATATAAATCTTGAAAAAGGCAGTATTATATTAGGTGGAATTTTATCAGGTACTAAAAGTTACGGTGCAGAAACTCTAACTATTGTAAGAGCTGACCCAGATAACGATAAGGGGGACCCAATGGAACAGGTTACCCGTTATAATCGGGATCCATCATGGTGTAAAGAAATTTCCGTTTTTGCTGATTCTGTATTGAAGGACAAACCTATTTTAAGTGGGACTTCTGACGATGCGCTGCAAACTATGAAGATGATTTATAAAATATATTATTCAGACACTACATGGCGTAAAAAATATGACATACAAAACCCCAATTAATATAAATAACATTGATCTGTTTTATACTTCTGATGCTGCAGTTTTTGCTGAGAAGTATATTGAATATCTAAGTTCAGTATTAGCGAGTATTGATACTAATGAAATAAGTGCTTTCATTAGTACATTGCTAGATGCCCGTAGTCGTGGGGCAACTATTTTTTTTGCTGGGAATGGCGGCAGCGCAGCAACAGCTAGTCATTTTGTGAATGACTTATCAATTGGTACTAATGATTATGATCAGCCATTCCGAGTAGTAAGCCTTACCGATAATGTTCCAACAGTTACCGCTTTGAGTAATGACTTTGGCTATGAGGAGATTTTTATTAGACAACTTCGCATATATAGTAAAGAGAGCGATGTTTTAGTAGGAATTTCAGCATCAGGAAATTCTTTGAATCTTATTAAAGCATTCGAGTATGCAAAATTATCTGGGATTAAAACAGTAGCTATCACAGCGTTTGATGGTGGGCAATTAAAAAGCATGGCTAATGAAGGAATCCATGTCCCCACTATGCAAAAAGAATATGGTCCTGCTGAGGATTCACATATGGTTCTTGACCATCTTGTCGTATCTTATTTGATGAGATATATTAAAGATATGGATTCTAAATGATTTATTAAGATGTTAAAAATAGTATCATTACCTCTAATATTGATAATTGTATATTTTCAAGCTTAGTTAAGATCATATGAGAGGCAATTATCTGATCTTCATATTTAATGTAATAACTTTAAGTCAAAATCATGATTAGAAATAATCCTAAAAAGCTATTGGAGCATGTGAAAAATCTTGTAAAGCATGCGGGAGAGAGTTTTGTCTCCACTGTCAAAAATACCTCGATGGAAGTATCATATAGCAGTGATTTCCCGAAAGAAATAAAATCTAATCTCGACAAAATACTAGAGGAAGAAATTATTTCTGGACTTTTGAGTCTAGATATTCCAATATTAAGCGAAGAAGCGGGATACATAAATAAAGATAAAGATTCGGAATATTTGTTTATTGTTGATCCGCTTGACGGCACTTTTAACTTTACTAGAGGGTTAGGTCCATATGCTATATCAGTAGCATTGTGGTCTAAAAATAAGCCCATTTTTGGGGTGGTTTATAATCTATTAAGTCACGAATTAATATGGGGTTCAAGTGAGATAGGTTCTTATTGTAATGATAAAAAAATACAAGTCTCAGACGTGAATGAAGTTGGTCTAGCTGTTTTATGTACTGGGTTCCCAGTAAGGTACAATTTTTCAGATATTGGTCAGGAGGCAGATTTTTGGAATGTGATGCAATCGTATTCAAAAATTAGAATGCTGGGTTCAGCTACTATATCGTTGATAAATGTTGCGAAAGGATCATCTGATGTTTACGCTGAAAAAGACATAATGATCTGGGATGTTGCGGCAGGTATTCCCATTGTAGAGGGGGCTGGCGGGAAGGTATATTACACAGAGACGACATATGAAAATGCATTAAATGTATTTGCTAGCAATAGTCTTTTGGTTAAGCATAATTTTCTTATATCTTAATATTCACTCTATCAGATATAATCCTTGCATTCTTCATTAGTACCTAGGACTTAATTTTATAAAAGCCTTGTTTATGAAACCTTCTCTTACAATATGGGATTCTGATAAGCGACCATCGAATAATGTTGGAAATGTTTACACATGGAATGGGTATGAGGAAAGTGAATCAATTTTTTCATTGCAAAAATATATCGAAGAGCATGATATTGAGCTTAGACGTAGATATATGGCGTGGGTTTATGATCTAAGTCTTAAGGAGATTAATAATAAGAGTCTTATTGAAATTTTTTTATTAAAAAAAGACTTTAGTTATTGGTGGATGACTAATTTTATAGAGCAAAGCATGTTAAAGTCACCCAATATTCCTGATGTGATAAAGATATTCTCACTAGAGAAAATATTGAAAGAGTTAACACCGAAAAGTGTTATCTTGGTTAGTTCTAATAGAGCTTTAGTATGTGTCATAGAAGATCTTTGCAAAGATCTTGATATACATTTCATTTCATCAAATCAGCAAAATAAAAGAGTCAATTTATCTTTTATTAATAATTTTCGAATAATTTTTTTAGAGAGTATAAAATCAACTGTTGTATTTTTATCTTACTTAAAAATCCTTGCATTACTAAAAGTAAAAAGAAAAGAAAAGCGGAAGTTTGAACCTAATTCGCTATTTGTAGTGACATATTTTACAAATTTTTGTACGAAAAAAGCTATAAAGGGCAATTTTTATTCTCATTATTGGGGACAGTTGCACAATTTATTGAAAGATATGACTATTAATGTAAATTGGCTGCATATTTATCAAAATAATGTTGATATTCCCACAAATCAAGCGAAGAATCTAATTAGTAATTTTAATAATAATGCATCATTACAAGTGCATAATTTATTAGAGTCCTATTGTACAAAAGATATTCTATTTGAGGTTATAAAAAGTTGGCTTAAGATTTCTAAAGCTAGACAAGATTTAGATAACCTTTCAACTGTCTTTTGCCCAAGAGAAAGTAATTACTCATTGTGGCCACTGGTACAGAATGATTGGAATTCCTCCTTAATAGGAAGCAACCTAATATTGAATCTTTTTTATTTTGAATTATTTAACAATCTTTTAAAATCCATTCCTCACCAAAACGCAGGGATATACTTATTTGAGAATCAGTCTTGGGAGCGTGCATTTGTATATTTATGGAAGAAGCACGGCCATGGAAAACTTTTAGGTGTCGCTCATACTTTTGTTAGATTTTGGGATTTAAGATATTTTAATGATAGGAGATTCTTTGAGCTATCCGATGCATCATTGATGCCTAAGCCTGATTTAATTGTATTGAACGGACGAAATGCAATAGATACATATCGAAGATCTAATACCTATTCAGTATTTGCTGAGTGCGAAGCTTTGCGTTATGACTTTCTGTCCGATATAAATAAAATTAGAAAAAGTAACAGGGGGCGTCATACTTCAAGTTTAAATATTCTGATTTTGGCTGAATATTCTATTAACACATCGAAACATATGCTATCTAATGTTTCTGAGGCCGTTAAGTTGATTGATAGATCAGCCTCTCTTTCTATAAAGCCTCATCCAGCCACAGTAATAACTAAAGATAAGCACTCTTTTTTGGAATTTAATATAATTACAGATCCACTGCCAGAGATTATGCCATTATTTGATCTAGTTATAACAGGAAGTCTGACTGTTGCATCTTTAGATGTTTTTTTATCAGGTATTCCGTTAATTATTATATTGGATCAAAAAAAATTAAATTTTAGCCCATTGCGTGGTACAGAGGGTGTGTGTTTTGTTTCTACTATGGTGGAGCTTAAGAGAGCTATAGATTCTTGTCAGAATCCTGCTAATTTTCCGGATATAAAGGACTTTTTTAAGATTGATAATGACTTACCGAGTTGGAAAAAAATATTGTCGGAATCTCTAATTTAATATTGATGTAATGTATTTTAGATGTATTATATTTCATACTCTAATTATAGGATTTATTTATGAAGGTAGTTATACTTGCTGGTGGTTTTGGGACTAGACTAAGCGAAGAGACCGGGTTAAGGCCAAAACCAATGGTGGAAATTGGAGGTAAACCGATACTATGGCATATTATGAAAACATATTCGGAATACGGTTTTAATGATTTTGTGATTTTACTGGGTTACAAAGGTTATTTTATTAAAGAGTATTTTTCTAATTATTTTCTGCATCAAAGTAATGTGACATTTGATTTATCAGCTAATTCCATGGAGGTTCATAGTAACTCTAGTGAATCGTGGAAAGTTACATTGCTTGATACTGGGATTAACACTATGACAGGTGGTCGTATAAGAAAAGCAAAAGATTTTATAGGTAATAGCCCCTTTATGCTTACTTATGGCGATGGAGTAAGTGATATAAATATACTTGAGTTAGTTCAGTTTCATAAGTCCCATGGTAAAACAGTAACTATGATGTCTGCACAGCCGGATGGAAGGTTTGGTGCATTAGATATTGGTGAAAATAATCAAGTTCAAGAATTTAAGGAAAAGCCAAAAGGTGATGGTGGCTGGGTAAATGCAGGTTTTTTTGTGTGCGAACCAAAAGTGTTTGATTATATCACTCAGGACGATTCATTGGTATTTGAACAATCCCCCTTAAGAGAACTTGCTAAAGATTCTGAAATTTTTACATATAAACATAATGGTTTTTGGAAGCCAATGGATAGTCTAAAAGATAAAAATGATTTAAATGCTCTATGGAGTGAGAATATGGCACCATGGAAGGTTTGGGAATAAACTATGTTTGGAGGTATTTATAAAAATAAAAAAGTTTTAGTTACTGGTCATACTGGATTTAAAGGCTCTTGGCTTACTACCTGGTTAATTAATCTAGGGGCTGAAGTTGTTGGCATTTCAAAAGATATACCTACTACTCCATCTATGTTTAAAGAGCTTAAATTAGAAGATAAAATTAAACATTATCAGGATGATATAAGAGATCTCTCCAAAATAGTTGGTATTGTCTCCAGTGAGCAGCCTGACTTTCTCTTTCACCTTGCAGCGCAGCCAATTGTATCAACTTCATACAAAGATCCGATGGAAACTATCTCATCGAATGTAATGGGGACAGCAAATATTCTTGAGGCGCTCAAAATATCGAATCATAAATGCATAGCTATAATGATTACAAGTGATAAAGCCTATGATAATGTAGAGCAAATATGGGGGTATAGAGAAGATGACAAAATGGGTGGAAAAGATATTTATAGTGGAAGCAAAGGCGCTGCAGAACTTATCATAAAGTCGTACTATCATTCTTTTTTGAAAAATGAAAATTGCAATATTAGATTATCTATTGGTAGAGCCGGAAATGTCATTGGTGGAGGGGATTGGGCCCAAGATAGAATTGTTGTTAATTGTATGGAAGCCTGGGATAAAAAAGAAAGTGTTGAGATAAGAAGTCCTAATGCAACAAGACCGTGGCAACATGTGCTTGAGCCACTAAGTGGATACCTTAGCCTTGCTCAGGCCCTATATAAAGACAATGGATTGGATGGACAATCTTTTAATTTTGGACCTAAGGCTGAACAAAATCATACGGTGAAGCAACTTATTAAAGATTTGAGTCAATATTGGTCTTTTCTTGATAAAAAAAGTGCTTTTATTGTTACTGATACCATTCCTTTTCATGAAGCTGGCTTGTTAAAGTTGAATTGTGACAAGGCTCTATTTTATCTTAAATGGCAGGCAAATTTAGAGTATGAATTTACCATTAAGCTTACTAGTGAATGGTATTTTGATTTTTATAATTCTGATAAAAGTATGCTAAATAAGACCGTAGAACAAATTACTGAGTATGAAAATATAGCTCAAAATAAAGGGTTAATATGGACGGATTGATCTTAACACCTTTGAAAGAGATTCATAATCCTAAAGGAAATATATATCACGCAATGAAAGGGAGTGATGATGAGTTTTATGGATTTGGAGAGGCTTATTTCTCAAGCATTAATGAGGGGGAAATAAAAGGCTGGAAAAAACACACTGAGATGATCTTGAATATCGTGGTCCCTAAGGGGGCTATTAAATTTGTGATATATGATGGCAGTAGTTTTGAAAGTGTAGAATTATCACGTAAAAATTATCAAAGGTTAACAATAAGTAATGGATTATGGCTAGCGTTTCAGGGGGTTGATAAAGAAAATATTTTATTAAATATAGCGAATATTGAACATAATTCTACTGAAGCTGTCAATGCTGATATTGGCTCATTAGATTATGAATGGTAAGCGTGTATTAATTACAGGCGGTAATGGCTATATAGGGGGTAGACTTGCAAACTTTCTGAAGAATGATTGCGATATTGTATTAGGCTCAAGAAGCAGCATTAGAGCTCCTACGCTGTCACATTTGAAATCGTTAAAAATAGATTGGGAATCAGAGCAAAGTCTAGATAAGGCTTGTAAAGGTATTGATATAATTATTCATACTGCAGCAATGAATTCTCAAGAGGCATGCTGTGACCCGACGAGCGCATTGCTTGTTAATACCGTAGCAACTTCTAGACTACTTCAGGCTGCGAAGAAAAATCATGTTAAACGCTTTATTTATTTGTCTACTTCTCATGTTTACGGCAAGGTACTTAATGGTCTAATTTCGGAAGAAAGCTGCCCTGTGGCATTTGATCCGTATTCTAGTAGTCATAGAGCGGCAGAAGATCTAGTTCTGCACGAACACTTAAATAATAACATTGAAGGTATTGTTGTTCGACTGTCTAATGCGTTTGGTTATCCTATGCATAAGAATGTTAAGTGTTGGGGTTTGTTAATTCCTGATTTATGCTTACAGGGCGTAAAATCTGACTCTCTTAAATTGAAATCATCAGGGATGAGATTGATAAATTTTGTTACAATTTCAGATGTTGTTAGAGCAATTCAGCATCTTTTATTTGTACCAATTGACCAATTTAATATTCCAATTTTTAATATTGGCGGTAAAGAAACTAGTGTTTCAAGTATGACTGAATTAATTGCTAAACGTTTTTTAAAATTAAAAGATAAGCCTCTTAGCATTCTTTGTAATCCTCGTCAAGAAACAGAAAAAATAAGTGACTTTATATATAGTACGAGAATGATAGAGAGTACAGGTTTTTCTGCATTAAATAATATAAATAAAGAAATTGATGATTTAATCAATTTTTGTTATGAGAGCTTTTAGCTAGTGTCTGATTTAATTTCAGTAATTATTCCAACATATAATAGAGAAGTGGAATTAAGTAGGGCTTTGTCAAGTCTAGTAAGTCAAATTTATCAAAACTGGGAGGCGATTGTTGTTGATAATAATTCAACGGACTTTACAGAGAATATTGTAAGGTCTATGCAAGATGAAAGAATCAAATTTTATAAAGTAAGTAATAATGGCGTGGTTGCCTTTTCAAGAAATTTCGGGATAGAAAAATCTATAGGAAAGTATATTGCTTTTTTAGATTCTGATGATTGGTGGACGCCTAATAAACTTGAAATATCGTATTATTATTTGACACAGGGTTTCGATTTGGTTTATCACGATATGTATTTGGTGAAATCTAATTTTAAAATCAAGCCATGGAGCAGGGCTAGAACGAGACGATTGAAGCAAGATGTATTTAAAGACTTAATTCAAAATGGACAAGCCATTAATAACTCAAGTGTTGTTTTAAAGAAAGAGCTACTTGACAAAATTGGAGGTATTTCTGAATCAATTGAATTAATTGGGATTGAGGATTATGATTTATGGCTTAAAATCTCTAAGATAACCAGTGCTTTCAAAAGGATTTCAGGTGTATATGGATATTATTGGATTGGTGGAGGGAATTTAACTAATAATAAGTTAACACTATCAACTGTAGATGCAATCAGGGATAAATATCAAATTTATTTTGATCAAACTGTAGATATAAACTGGATAGAATACATTAAAGGCAGGGTTTATTTTAAGGAGTTTCAATTAATTAAATCTAAAAAACACCTTGCTAAGGTAACCTTGTCAAAGGACTCTTTTTATATATATCTAAAGTCTAAGTACATGATACTTTTAATTTTACTGAAAACTAGTATTAAGGACATATTCTATAAATGGAAATAATTAAAAAAGATACGCTAATTAACACACTGTTGTTTATATTGTTTTTTTTCAGCTTGCAAGAATTCGGCATTCAAATTGGTGGGGACGGTGTTTCTGCAAATTATATGTTTATAGTTTTACCTTTAGTCTTATTTCTATTAGGAAGGAAACACGAACTATCTATACCCTTAGAAGTGGTATTGTTATTAATTATATTTTCTTTTATTTATGTAGTTGGCATTCCAAACGATATTTTTAATTTAAGTAATATGGAATCGTTCAGACGGTTTGCTAGTTACGCTATATTTATTGCACCATTTACTCTTGCTTTCATTAAGTTTAATTCTCTAGATTTGAGATTGTTTAAGCTAGCAGTTATATCTGCATGCATTTATTATTGTTTATTGAATTTGTATGACTTGATATATTGGATGTATGTTGTGGGTGCAGATATGGTAGATCTTAAAGGAAAAATTGGATCCCAAAGATATGGATTTGTATTATTATTAGGATTTTTTATTGTACTTTTTGGGGGTGATATATTTAAACCAACGTTAAAGTGCAAGGTTTTTCAATTTATTGTACTTTTTGTAATTTTGTCTGGAATTTTTCTGACTTTTTCTAAGACCGCAATCGTTTCTCTTGTGGTATCACTATTAATATATTTAGCATTGAATTTTAAAATATTTTCAGTATTTGAGAAGTTCACAATTAAACATATTATCTATACATCATTTTTCCTCTTATTGATTTATATAGGAATTAATATGTTTATTGTAATTTATTTAGATGCCTTTCTGCATGCACTTTCTTTTGATGCAAATAATCATGAAACGTCTTTAGGGTTTAGAGTTTATATGTTTGATCTTGTTATGCAATTTCTTGCTGAACACCCAATATTTGGCTCAAACTATCAAGGCATTTATGCATTGTATGATCAACTTTCTGGCGGGTCTACGCATAATCAGTTTTTAGATGTATTGCTGAGAGTTGGCCTTATTGGCTTTATTGTTTGGATGTATATTGTTTACAAAATTTTATTGACATTGAAAGCCGATAAAGCTCTATTTTTCGGGTTTCTTTCAATTCTTATTTATGGCTTTATGCACGAAACATTTAAACTTGCATGGGGCGGATTTATTTTTGGAATGTTATTAAGTTTTTCTTACTCTTCTTTCTTTTTGTTTAAAGAAAAGACAGAGTAACTAGAGCTTAATGTTTTTTTATTTTAAATATCAATACATAGTTTTGTTAGGAGTTAAAATCACGAAATGGTATTTATTGGTTTTTTAAGCAGGATAGACGGGTATTTATGAAAAGAGTGTTGGTTACCGGCAGTGGCGGGTTTATTGGAAAAAATGTAGTTTACAATCTTATCCACAAAAAAAATTATAAAGTTTTTCAATACAAGAGAAATTCATCGCATGATGATTTAATTGACATTTTAAAACGTATTGATTTTATTATTCATTTGGCTGGCGTAAACAGACCTGATGATGATAGTGAATTTATTGAAACAAATCTAAATCTTACTCAATATTTATGTGATTTAATTCTGAAGTTAAATCTCAAGATACCTATAATATTTACTTCATCAGTGCATGTTGAGAAAAGCAATCCATATGGAGTAAGTAAGCAGCTAGCCGAAGAGTCATTAGTTCAATATTCTAAAAAATCTGGTGCGCCTATATTTATATTTAGACTTCCTCACGTTGTAGGAAAATGGTGCAAGCCCAATTACAATTCTGTTGTTGCCACGTTTTGCTACAATATTTCACACAATATCCCAATTCAAATTCACGATCCAAATTTTCTGATTGAAATTGTTTATATAGATGATTTAATAAAAACGTTTATTGATATTATTTTTAATAAAGATAATTATAGTCAGCATTGTACTGTGCCAATAAGTTATCCAGTTACGGTTGGTGCACTTGCCGATATTCTAAAATCATTTAAAGAAGATAGAAAAAATTTTTACATTGATCAGGTTGGTTTAGGGTTGCTTAGAGTTTTGTATTCAACCTATATTTCATATTATGACCCCTCTATGTTTTCATATGTTCTAGAAGAGCATAGCGATAATCGCGGGGTCTTTTCTGAGATTATTAAAACAAAGAGTAGCGGGCAATTTTCATACTTTACTGTCAATATTGGTGAAACTCGAGGCGGTCATTTTCATCATACTAAAACTGAGAAATTTTTGGTTGTTAGTGGCTCGGCAAGATATCAATTTAGTAATATAGTTACTAAGGAGCACTACACCATTTGTTCAGATGGCAACTCTCCAACTATTGTTGAATCTATACCAGGATGGGTTCACGATATAACCAATATTGGAGATGAAAAGCTTATTGTTTTTCTTTGGTCTAATGAGGTCTTTGATAATAATAATCCAGATACTTACGTGTTAAATAATGAAAAAAATTAAAGTTGTTACTGTTGTTGGGACAAGACCGGAGATTATTCGATTGTCTCGAGTTATTGCTAGGTTAGACAAGTATTGCACTCATACGCTTGTCCATACTGGTCAAAATTATGATTATGAATTAAATGAAATATTTTTTGACGATTTAAATATTCGTAAGCCTGATTATTTTTTAGATGTTGCTAGCGGTTCTAGTGCGCAAACAATTGGTAATGTGATTATCAATGTAGATAGAATCTTAGAAGAAATCAACCCTGATGCTTTGTTAGTTTTAGGAGATACCAATAGTTGTATGGCAATATTACCGGCAAAACGTAGAAAGATTCCAACTTTTCACATGGAGGCTGGAAATCGATGTTTTGATCAACGTGTACCAGAAGAGATCAACCGTCGAATTGTTGATCATATGGCTGATATCAACCTGACCTATAGTAGTATTGCTAGGGAGTATTTACTAAAGGAGGGCTTATCATCGGATATGGTAATTAAGACGGGAAGCCCTATGTTTGAAGTGCTCAATTTTTATCGAAAAGAGATCGAAGTATCCGATGTTGTTGAAAGGCTAGGATTACAGGCTAATAAGTTTTTTTTGGTGAGCGTGCACAGAGAAGAGAATGTTGAATCAGATAAAAACTTTTTAAGTTTTGTTGATGTACTTAACACAATAGCGAAAGTATACAAGATGCCGGTTATCGTTTCTACTCATCCTAGAACGAAAAAGCGCATTGATTCGCTGAATATTGAATTTAATCCTTTGGTCCAATTACTAAAACCACTTGGGTTTCAAGATTATAACAAGCTTCAAATTTCAGCAAGAGCGACGTTATCCGATAGTGGCACTATAAACGAAGAGTCTTCTATCATGAACTTCCCGGCATTAAATTTACGTGAAGCGCATGAGCGCCCTGAAGGCATGGAGGAGGCAGTTGTAATGATGACTGGCTTAGGTGTTGAGCGTATCATACAATGCTTGTCAATTTTAGAAAGTCAAACTATGGATAACAATAGATTATTACGTCAAGTATACGATTATTCCATGCCAAATGTTTCAGAAAAAGTAGTTCGTATAATTCATAGTTACACCGATTATGTAAATCGTGTAGTTTGGAGAAAATATTGATATATGCGTATTCTTATTGTAAGTCAATATTTTTGGCCAGAGAATTTTCGCATTAATGATCTTTGTGCTGAACTTTCAAATAGAGGGTATAAAGTTACAGTATTGACTGGAAAGCCAAATTACCCTAATGGTAATGTATTTGAAGATTTTAAAAACAATCCTAAAGAATTTGATCAATATGCAGGATGTAGAATTTTCCGTGTGCCAATGATTGAACGAGGCGATGGGAATTCGACTAAGTTGATTTTGAACTATTTTTCTTATGCCGTCTCTGCCACATTAATTGGTGCGTGGAAATTAAGAGGAGAGAAGTTTGATGTTATATTTGTTTTTGAACCATCTCCAATTACAGTTGGACTGCCTGCTATTTTTTTTAAAAATAAAAAAAAAGCACCGATTGTATTTTGGGTTTTAGATTTGTGGCCAGAAACTCTTGAGGCTGTTGGTATTATTAAATCTAAACGCGTTTTAGGGTTTATTGGTAAGCTAGTTTCATTTATATATAATCGCTGTGATCTAGTGCTCGGCCAGTCAAAAGCATTCTTTGAAGGAATATCCAAATACTGCCAAGATAGAACTAAAATCAAGTATTTTCCGAGTTGGTCAGAAAACATTTTTTCGCAAATATCTGTACATCCTGCTACGGAGCTTGAAAAGCATAATGGTGTTTTTAAAATTTTATTTGCAGGAAATATTGGAGAATCTCAAGATTTTCCATCTATTCTTAAGGCTATGGAAATACTTAAAGCTAAGCATGCTAATGTAAAACTATTTCTTGTTGGTGACGGTAGAAATATGAATTTTGTTAATATCGAAGTTTTAAATAGAAATCTTGACGACTATGTTTATTTGCTTGGTCGCCACTCCCTAAAATCTATGCCAAGTTTTTATACTGCTGCAGATGTCTTGTTAGTGACTTTAAAACAGAGTCCTGTATTTTCTATGACTATTCCAGGAAAGATTCAATCATATATGTCAGTGGGAAAACCAATTTTAACCATGATATCAGGGGAGGGTTCACGTATAGTTAAAGAAGCTGACTGTGGTTATATTGCTAACTCAGGTAATTATGAGAAACTTGCCCAGAATATTATAAAAATGTCCCAATTAAGTAGTATTGAGTTAGGATTTTTGGGGAGTAGGGCTAAATCCTATGCTGATAGTGAGTTTAATAGAGATAAACTAATTAATCAATTAGAGAATTGGCTAAATAGCATCGTTGATAAAGAAAAAAGGGAAGAATCTTGATTTTAGTTACAGGGGCTACTGGTTTTATTGGGCGCAGATTACTTAAGCTACTGGAATCTTCAGAAGATGCGGTTCGTATACTTACTCGCAAACCACAATTAGGTTATGAATCTATTATTTGTGATCTTGAACGAGATCAAATTCCTTCATCTGCACTAGAGTCAGTGAACACGGTTTTTCACCTTGCGGGTTTTGCACATGACTTACGTGATGCATCTAAGATTAAACATCTATACCGTGCGATTAATATAGATGTCACTATTCGATTGGCCGAACTTGCTGTTCAGAGTGGAGTGAAACGGTTTGTGTTTGTCAGTAGTGTGAAGGCGGGTGGTTCGGCAATTGCTGGACAGTGTATAACTGAAGAGGGTTGCAGTAAGCCTGAGGGGGTTTACGGTATGACTAAACGAGAAGCAGAGTTAAAATTATTAGAGATAGGAGATCAAACAGGTATGCATGTATCAATTGTGCGTCCTTCTTTGGTTTATGGACCAGGTGTGAAAGGAAATCTACGGTTAATGCTCTCAGGCATTAAGAAAGGGTGGTTTCCCCCACTGCCAGAGACTGGAAACCATCGTTCTATGATTCATGTAGATGATTTAGTGCGAGCAATTTTACTGGTTGCTGAAGAGAAGCGAGCTAATGGGGAGATATTTATCGTAACAGATGGTGTGCTGCACTCTTCTCGTGAGATTTATAATGCGATGTGTGGTGTGATAGGTAAAGCGGTTCCAAAATGGAGTGTACCAAAAATATTTTTCGATATTGCCAGTCTGATGAGTCCTCGCGTTAAATATAAAATTAATAAATTACTAGGCGATGAGTGTTATTCTTCTGCTAAATTAGAGGCGCTTGGATTTAAAGCTAAAAAATCTTTTCAGGATATGAATGAAACGGATTTTTGATTTGTTATTAGGTGTTGCGATTTTTGTACTTTTAGCAGTTCCTATGCTATTAATTTCTATCGCTGTTCGTTTTTCATCTAAAGGTCCGGCTTTATATTGGTCTGATAGAGTTGGAAAAAATAATAAAATATTCAAAATGCCAAAATTTAGATCAATGTTGGTAGATACTCCTACTGTAGCAACTCACCTATTAGATAATCCAGATGCGTATTTATCTCCTATTGGTGAATTCCTGCGACGTTCTAGCTTAGATGAGCTGCCACAACTGCTTTCAGTGTTAAAAGATGATATGAGCTTTGTAGGGCCTCGCCCTGCGCTTTATAGTCAAGATGATTTGATTGCTTTACGCACTGAAAAGGGTGTGGATAAATTATTACCCGGTATTACAGGCTGGGCTCAAGTTAATGGACGGGATGAATTGTCAATTCCCGATAAAGTTGATTTGGATGTAGAATATTTGCAACGCCAATCATTTTGGTTTGATATGAAAATATTATGGATGACTTTTTTAAAGGTGGTTAAACGAGATGGAGTTTCACATTGATTGATCAGTTGCTAGCTTTATCAAGAATCAAAAAACAGTTAATCATGTTGCTGATTGATTCTGTCATTCTTGTGTCGATATTGTTGGCATCATTCTCAATTCGACTTGGATATTGGTACTTTCCACAGAGTGATTTGGTGTGGGTGATATTCGGTGCGCCAGTGATTGCTAGCGTTATCTTTGTTCGCTTTGGCTTGTATCGTGCGGTGATTCGCTATATTGGTTTCAAAGCGCTTTGGGCAACTGTGCAGGCAGTGTCTCTTTATGCGTTAGTGTGGGGTGTTATTGGCTTTATGGCTGCCGTGGACGGTATTCCTCGTTCAGTCATATTGATTAACTGGGTGTTGTCTTTATTGGCGATTGGCGGAGTGCGCGTTGCTGCGCGCGTTGCGCTTAGCAACAATGTTGAATTTTCAATACCCCAGGGTAGCCTCTCTTGGCTTGCGCCAATTCTCCTTCTGTTTAATTTTAAATTGAAAAGCAAAGTCAAGAGCGATGGGGATAAAAAGCGAGTACTGGTGTATGGTGCGGGTGATGCGGGTGTTCAGTTGGTATCAGCATTAGAACACTCTTCTGAATACAATCCTGTTGGATTTATTGATGATGCTCAAGCGCTGCAAGGTAACCATATTAGAGGGCTGGATGTTTATTCAGTTGATGCTATTGAAGGGGTTATTAGCAAGTTGAAAGTGGTTGAGGTATTGATTGCAATGCCAAGTGCTTCTCGCACTAAGCGACTGGATATTATTAATCAATTAGAGCCGCAACCTGTGTTGGTGCGCATGTTGCCGGGGGTGGCGGAGTTGGCTGAAGGCAAGGTGAGTATTGGTGATTTGCGTGAGGTAAGTATTAAAGACCTGCTTGGACGTGAGTCGGTAGAGGCTAATAATGCCTTATTAGGCAAGAATATTACCGATAAGACGGTTGTAGTAACGGGCGCAGGTGGTTCAATTGGATCAGAGCTGTGTAGGCAAATTGTATTTTTAAAGCCCAAGGCTTTGATCATGTATGAGATGAGTGAGTACAATCTCTACGAGATTAATGCTGAATGTTTAATTTTAAATGCTAAATTAAAAGAGCAAAAGCAGAGTGAGATTGAGATTTACCCAATATTGGGAAGTGTTAATAATAAAACTAGGCTTGCTAATGTATTTGAACGTTTTGGTGTGGATACGATTTATCATGCAGCGGCCTATAAGCATGTGCCAATGGTGGAGTTTAATAATACTGAAGGGGTTGATAATAATATCTTTGGCACGCTAAATTGTGCACAGGTAGCGATTGAATCTGGCGTTGAGACTTTTGTACTAATCTCTACCGATAAAGCAGTGCGCCCGACCAATACTATGGGCGCAACTAAACGTAGTGCTGAGTTGGTATTGCAAGCATTAGCTGCCAAGCAAAGTGGTACAAAGTTTACCATGGTACGTTTTGGCAATGTGCTTGGCTCTAGTGGTTCGGTGATCCCACTATTCAGACAACAGATTAAAGCTGGTGGGCCGGTAACGGTAACGGACGAGAATATGATTCGTTACTTTATGACCATCCCTGAGGCGGTGGAGTTGGTGATTCAAGCGGGCGCGATGGGGCTAGGTGGTGATGTTTTTGTATTAGATATGGGTAAGCCAGTGCGTATTGATGATTTGGCTAAGAAGATGATTCGCTTAAGTGGATTAGAGGTGAAAGACGAGACGCATCCTGATGGGGATATTGAGATTAAATACACTGGCCTGCGCCCGGGTGAGAAGCTGTATGAAGAGTTGCTGATTGGTGATAATATCAGTGAGACGGATAATCCACTGATTATGCGTGCAGAGGAAGAGTTACTTACTTGGGATGAATTAGAGCCAATATTGGATAGTTTGAGCGATGCTGTTAATGAGTGCGATCAAGATAAATTGCGTAAGCAGTTGATTGAGCTGGTACCTGGCTTTAAACCCCAGTGCAGGATTAGTGATATTCTTTATTCTGAAAATAAGTTTTTAACCATTGATTGACTTTGTATTTAATATTAATTATAATGAATACAAAGTAATGATTAGAGGTTAATATGTCTCAAACTACAATGACAGTCAGACTAAGTGGTGAGTTAAGTGATTTTGTTGCAAATAATGTTGACAAAAACGGTTCTTATGAAAATATAAGCGAATATGTACGTAGCCTGATTCGTAATGATAAAAATCGATTTGAAAAAGAAGCTTTTGAAAGGTTGAAGGCAGAATTGACGTTAGCCTTCTCTACCCCAGATTCTTCTTATTCAGTGTTAAGTGCTGAAGATATATTCAGCAGAAACAACTAAGAAAATTGTATGATTAGCGTACAAAATTCTGCTTCGTTAAAAATAGATGAAATATATCGATACACAGTAAGAAATTGGGGAGAGAAACAAGCCAAGGCCTACATCAATGGTTTGTTTGAATCTTTTAACAATATTGGCAATAATTTAGTTATATCTCATCCAATACCTGCGGATTTTGGCATTGATGGTTTTTATTTTCGATACGAAAAACATTATGTCTATTGGAAATATTTAAAAAGTGGTGATATCGGTATTGTGACAGTGCTGCATGAACGCATGCACCAAATAAAGCAATTTACCAAGTAGTTTTATAATCTATTCAACTGTCACTGATTTTGCCAAATTACGCGGTTGATCTACATCAGTGCCTTTGACAAGAGCAACATGGTAGCTAAGTAATTGTAGTGGAATGGTGAAAATAATCGGTGCAGTGATGCGCCCAAGATCTGTGGTTGTGGGCACGATAGTCATGCCTTGCATGGGTGCTACTTCTGCAGCTTCATCTTCAAAGACAATCATTTCCGAGCCACGTGACTTAACTTCTTGCAAGTTGGATTTAAGCTTGTCAAGCAATTGATCGTTTGGTGCAATAGCAATAACAGGTGTGTCTTTATCAATTAGAGCAATTGGCCCATGTTTAAGTTCGCCTGCGGGGTAAGCTTCAGCATGGATGTAGCTAATCTCTTTAAGCTTTAGTGCACCTTCCATGGCGATGGCATGCATAGTGCCCCTGCCCAAAAATATAGCATTAAATTTATCTTTGAAGGTTTTGGCAAGCTCCTTAATCTGGTCCTCTTGCTCGAGTGTTTTTTTAATCAAACCGGGCAGACGATTTAACCCATCAACAATTGTCGCTTCTTGCTGTTTGGATACTTGCTTGTGGCATCTGCCAACTGCCACTGCAAGTAGTGCGAGAGATACTAGTTGGGTGGTAAAGGCTTTAGTGCTAGCTACGCCAATTTCAGGGCCGGCATGAGTTAGAAAAGTTAATTCTGACTCTCGAGTCAAACTTGACTCAGCCGAGTTACAAATTGTTAGTGTATGAATATTTTTATCTTTACTGCGTTTTTTAACGGCTTTTAGAGCCTCTAACGTGTCCGCTGTTTCACCACTTTGAGAGATGGTGATGAACAGAGTGTTGTTTGAGATAATTGGATTACGGTAGCGATATTCGCTGGCCACTTCAATATGCGTGGGGATTTTGGCAATATCTTCTAGCCAATACTTGGCCACCAGTCCAGCGTTGTAACTAGTGCCGCAGGCAATAATTTGAATATTTTGGGTGTTTTTGAAAATATCTTTAGCCTTGTGGCCAAAAGCAGATGACAGCACTGTGTCTTTAGTGACACGAGATTCTAATGTATCGCGAATGGCTTGTGGCTGTTCAAAAATTTCTTTAAGCATATAGTGGTCGTAGCCACGCTTAGAGATTTGACCGCTTTTAAGTTTTGAGGTTTTGATTGCTCGCTCTACCTGCTTACCATCTTTGTCATAAATGGTGACCTTGTTGAGGGTGATATCGGCAATATCACCTTCTTCTAAAAAGATAAAATCTTTGGTGATATCTAGCAATGCCATTTGATCAGAAGCAATAAAATTACCTTTATCACTTACGCCAATCACTAAGGGCGAGCCACTACGCGCAGCAATGATGTGCCCTGGATCTTTAGGTGAGATTACACCAACACCATAAGCGCCTTCAAAAGTGACAATTGCTTTTTGTGTGGCTTCAAGTAGCGTATTGCAAGTTTCCAATTCTTTGTGAATTGCGTGAGCGATGACTTCAGTATCAGTGTCAGAGGTGAAGTTATAACCTTGTGCTTGCTGTTCAGCCTTTAGCTCAAGAAAGTTTTCAATAATACCGTTATGCACCACGCTAACTGTGTGGTTGCAAATATGTGGATGGGCATTGCGGCTTGATGGCTCGCCATGGGTGGCCCAGCGGGTATGGGCAATACCAACAGTGCCGTCTAGTGGCGTGGATTTTTCTTTAATGTTATTTTCAAGGTTAATCACTTTACCAACAGCTCTGGCGCGATTAAGTTGATTGTCTTCTGACAAAACCACCACACCTGCAGAGTCATAGCCGCGGTATTCAAGTTTTTTTAATCCATCGACAAGGACGGGTGTAATGTTGTTATTGCAAATACCGCCAACGATTCCGCACATAGTTATCCAATGTTAAATTATGAATGTTTAA
>Ga0209992_10001511_pt1 | contig 24179 bp, 29 predicted proteins | sample 2SBtaG_2_FD_182564 | JGI IMG/M metagenome (GOLD analysis project Ga0209992, IMG submission 182564) | Deep subsurface microbial communities from Kolumbo volcano to uncover new lineages of life (NeLLi) - 2SBTROV12_ACTIVE470 metaG (SPAdes)... | ecosystem: Environmental > Aquatic > Marine >... | reverse complement strand
GTGCATTTAGAAGTTTTTGTGTCTTTTCTAATGCTTTTGCAAGACTAAAAATTGAATTTTCATATTCTGCTGCTTTACAAATTTTTGGCATTAATTCTTTGATTTGTTTTGATGCTCTATCAATTGAAGAGTTTGTATCTGCAAATCCATAAGGCATTGATTTTGTATCTTTTTCAGTTACTGAAAGTGCTGGAATTTTTACATCAACTACTCTTCTAACATTAACTTCTACTTGCATTACTGGTGGTGTAGATTCAGCAACAGAATCAACAGTTCCTGTTCCTAACGCAAGATATGCTTCATTGACAGACATGTAAATGTCTTGTAATGGTTCCCAAATTCCACCTCTTGCTTTTGATGCTTGATCAATCATTTCTTCAATGTTTTTTAAGAGAACTTTACGTTTATCATCTAAAATTCCTTGAACCATTGTGGCAACTTGAGTGGATTTTTTGTATTTGAAAAGTTCAATTTTTGTGGCAGCAACGTTTTGTCCAAATGACATTTTGTTACTCTTCCTTGTAATATTCGTCTATGTACTTGTCTTTGATTTTTGTAATCTCATTCTTTGGTAATTTAGAAACAATCTTCCATAACACAGCTAAAGTTTCTTCAATTGTTCTATTCTCATCAGTTGCCTGAGAAAGGAATTCTTTTTCAAAGACATCACCAACATCCATGTATTTCAAATCGATATCAGTTAATCCTGCTTTACCTACAATTCCTGCAAGTGCTCTAACTTCTTGTGCTCTAGAATAAGCATCATAAACTTGATTGGAAACTTCACCATGATCTGCTCTTGTACTTCCTTCACCAATTCCGTCTTTCATCAATCTACTAAGACTCATCAAAATATTGACTGGTGGATAAACTCCTTGTCTGAATAAATCTCTTCCAAGAACGACTTGACCTTCTGTAATGTAACCAGTAAGATCAGGAATTGGGTGAGTGATATCATCAGAAGGCATTGATAAAATTGGAACTTGTGTTACACTTCCTTTTCTTCCATTTAGTTTTCCTGCTCTTTCATAAATTGTTGAAAGATCAGTGTAAAGATAACCAGGATAACCTTTTCTTCCTGGAACTTCTTCTCTTGCTGCACTAATTTCTCTTAGTGCTTCAGCATAGTTTGTCATATCAGTAAGAATTACTAAAACGTGCATTCCTAATTCAAATGCTAAATATTCTGCAACAGTTAAAGCTACACGAGGAGTAATAATTCTCTCAATTGCAGGATCATCTGCTGTATTTAGAAATAGAACACTTCTCTTTAGTGCACCAGATTCTTCAAGACTACGTCTGAAATATTCTGCTTCACTGTATTGCACACCAATTGCTGCAAAAACTACAGCAAAGTCATCATCGGTTCCAATAACACTTGCTTGTCTTGCAATTTGTGCTGCTAAAAGATTGTGAGACATACCAGAACCTGAAAAGATTGGAAGTTTTTGTCCTCTAACTAGAGTAATCATTCCATCAATTACAGAAACACCAGTTTGAATGAAATCTTTTGGATATTCACGTTGTTCTGGATTCATTGGTTCACCGTTAATGTCAATAAATTTATCAGCAATTGGATCTGGTAGTCCATCTTTTGGTCTGCCTAATCCATCAAATACTCTACCAAGTACCTCTTTTGATACTGGCATTTCCATAACTTTACCTACAAATTTTGCGTTAGTTGCAGCAATAGATAATCCAGAAGTTCCTTCAAAGACCTGAACGATTGCTTTACCATTTCCTACTTCGAGAACTTTACCTAATCTTCTTTCGCCTTCAGTTGTTTCAACTTCAACTAATTCGTCAAAAGCTGCATTCTCAACATCATCAACTATAACTAATGGACCTTTAATTTCAGCAATCTTGCTGTATTGAACTCCGCCTTCTGCTGTCAATTTGATACTTTCACTCCTGAAATTGATTTGAATTCTTCATCCATTGAAGTTGCTAATGCATCAAGTTTTGGCATCTCATCATCTTTGATATCCATTCTGGCTTTGAGAATTGAAGTGATTGAAGACATTGCACGAATATCAGCCAGTGGAGTTCCTTCCTTGATTGATTGCTGACCTTTCTTGTAAAAGTCAACTAGTAATTTCATTAATTTGAATTGTTTTTCTGGACTACAAAAAGTGTCAACATCATCAAATGAGTTTTGTTGTAACAAACCAATTTTTACCATTCTTGCAACTTCAAGAATTAGTTTTTCTTCATCAGGTAATGCTTCAGGACCTAAGAGTCTGACAATTTCTTTTAGTGTATCTTCTCTTTGTAAAATTCCATAAACTTCACTTCTAAGACTGAGCCAATTTTCATCGATGTTTTCTCCCCACCATTTTGCAATATCTGCAAGATAACCAGAGTAACTATTCATCCAGTTAATTGATGGATAGTGTCTGGAATATGCGAGTTTTGCATCCAAAGCCCAAAAAGTTTTGATAAATCTCATGGTGTGAGTTGTAACAGGTTCTGTAAAGTCACCACCAGATGGTGATACAGCTCCAATCAAAGTAACTGAACCATCACGGTCTGGACTTCCAGCTGCTCTAACACGACCTGCTCTTTCATAAAATTCTGCTAATCTTGATGCAAGATATGATGGATAACCTTCTTCTGCAGGCATCTCTTCTAATCTACCACTCATTTCTCTGAGTGCTTCAGCCCATCTACTTGTAGAATCTGCTACAAGTACAACATCTTTACCCATATCTCTATAATATTCTGCAATTGTTACACCAGTGTAGATACTTGCTTCTCTTGCTGCTACTGGCATGTTACTAGTATTTGCAACAAGTACAGTTCTATCCATAAGTGGTTTTCCACTACGTGGATCTTTGAGGTGTGGGAATTCAACTAAAACTTCTGTCATCTCATTTCCTCTTTCACCACAACCAATGTAAACAACAACTTGTGAATCAGCCCATTTTGCAATTTGGTGTAATGTTACAGTCTTTCCTGTTCCAAATGCTCCAGGAATTGAACCAGTTCCTCCTTTTGCAATTGGGAAGAATGTATCAATAACACGTTGTCCGGTAAGTAGAGGAACAGTTGGATCGTATCTACTTTTGTATGGACGTGGTTTTCTGACAGGCCACTTGTGATACATTTTTAGTTCAATGTTTTGACCGTCTTTCTCAGTTGTAGCTAAAACAGTTTCTAAATTATAATCTCCTTCTGATACCATGTTTGAGATTACTCCACCTTTATGCTCTGGTGGAACCATTATGGAGTGATCAATTAAATCAGTTTCTTGCACGGTTCCAATTACATTTCCTGCAGAAACTTCATCACCATTACTTACTGATGGAACAAAGTGATACGTTTTAGTCATATCCACAGGAGTGGTGGTAATTCCCCTTCCAATGAAAGATCCAGATGCTTTAGATAATTCTCTTAGTGGTCTTTGAATTCCATCATAAAGTTGACCAATAATTCCAGGACCTAACAATACACTTAATGGATTTCCAGTACCAACTACTGGTTCACCAGGTTTTAATCCACTTGTTGATTCATAAACTTGAATAAATGCTACATCTCCAGTTAATCTAATTACTTCACCTACTAATTTTGAATTTCCAACAGTTACTGTTTCATACATTTTTGCTTCAGACATGCCGTCTGCTCTAACTGCAGGACCGCTGACCCAAACAATTCTTCCTTGAGCTACCATTCTAATTTGCCACTCCGAATTGTGATGCAATTTCTTTCCTTATTAAAGGCTTCAAGCGTTCAATTTTTGCATCAAGAGTATTATCAAAAGTCATTGCACCATCTTTTGATTTGATAATAACTCCTCCAATACAATCAATTGAATCAGATGATAATTCAGATCCTGGAAATTGAGAAAGAGTAGATTGGACTACATCTTTGTCTTTATCATTTGTAAATACTGTAACTTCAGTAGTTCCTAAGATTTTAGTTGATTCATCTAACAAGGACTTTATCAAATCAGAATAACTGCCACTTCGTTCAGTATTTGCAATTTGTTCTAATGCCTTTGTAAAGACTTTATCAACTGCTCCTTCTAATAACATTAAATGTTTATTTCGAGCCTCTAAATCAGAACTTCCAATAATCTGTTTTTCAATTTTATCTGCCTCTTTATTTCCATCTGAAATAATTTTGTCATATTCTCCTTCAAGTTTAGGGAGTGAATCATCAAGTGTTTGTTTTGATTCTGAACCAGAATTTTGCAGATTTGTAAGGATTTCATCTTCTGTTTTTTTAAGAATTTTATCAATAGCTTGCTCTAATGAAGTATTAGGTGCCAATATCGGATTCTCAATGTATAATGGATTTTAATGTTTGGAAAAATATGAAAAAAAATTAGAAAAATGTCTGATTTTCAGATCAGACTTAGAAAGATATTATAATGTATCAAACTTCGTGTGAAGTGTGACTGTAGCAGATCTCCTAATGGGTAGTGTCATACTTCCAAGAAATGAATCCCCACAAGCAATATCACGTTTAACAGAATTTGAATGGTTTCATAAAATGGAGATGGAAAATGAAACAGTCACTCCAGAAATCGATGATCTTCTATTACGAGCCCAAAAATCATTTCAATTTGTTGAAGATGTAATCAAAGGTTTGAACATTCCACTACGAGTTGGGATTATGGAAATTCTTTTCAAAGGTACTGTAATCAAAAAGAAGAATTATGATATTGGGGAAATTGAAGGTCTAATTGCTGATCTAGAAAAAGTTCCAGAGTCAATAACTAATGCAGCTAAAGTATTAGAAGAGAATTCAAAAATTAATCATTCCCTAGAAGAATATACATCATTAAAAGAAACATTGCAAGTTGCAAATAAACTCAAAGTCGACATGAGTGGTTTTGGAGCAATGAATTATTTTTATACAAATCTATTTGTCATAAATTCTTCTGATTACGGAGAAATTGAAAGATCATTAGAAGATATTCCAATTTTCAAATATGATTTAGAATCTAAAGATAAAGCAGCATTAATCGTAATTGCAGACATTGATGATTCTGATAAAATTCTCAAAGTAATGAGAGCCTTAAACTCCAATCCATTTGCTATTCCTAAAGATTTACCTCAAATTCCTAGTGAAGCATATACTTTAGCAGAATCAAAGATAAAGGAATTAACTGAAAAGAAAAAATCTCTTACAAAAGAATTAGCCTCAATTACAAAGAAGATTCGTAGTCAAATTCTTGGAATGCATGAAAATGCATTTGTTGCCAAAGAGGTTTTAGAAACTTTACGAAAACCAGGAGGAACCAAGAATTTTGCAGTAATTCAAGGATATATTCCAAAAAAGATGGAGAAGAAATTCAAAGATGTCACAAGTCAATGGACCTCAATTACTGAAGAAGTTATAGATGAGGAAACACTAGCAAATCTTCCAGTTCATTTGGATAATCCAAAATGGGTTAAAACTTACGAAGTAATTACACAAAGTCAAGGAATTCCAAAGAAAGGAGAATTTGATCCAACATGGATGATTGCCCTCATGTGGCCAATATTTTATGGTTTAATGTTTGCAGATTTAGGTCACGGATTATTATTAATGGGGTTAGGATTATTATTCAAATTCAAAGGACAAGGAACTCTATCACGATGGGGAATGTTACTTGCAATGTCAGGTGGTGCGGGTGCACTTGCTGGAATATTCCAAGGGGAAGTATTTGGATTCCATATGCAACACTTTGTAGGATTTGAATCGTTGTTACACGAAGGTGGAGCACTTCATTCAATTTCATGGTTGATTGGTGCAATCAGTGTAGCAGAATTAACATTTGATCAAGTAATTATGATTCTCAAAGTTTCAATATTCTTAGGAGTTATTCATCTAGGATGGGCTTTCTTATTACGAATACGTAACTATGCAAAGAAGAAAGACAAAGATGCATTGATTTTTGAAGCTATTCCAAACTTGTTCATGTGGTTAGGAGTATTTGGCGTAATGATGGGGGCAATTGGATCTGGATATGATGTAATGAATATGTATTCTAAAATTCATACAGAAGCAGTTCCATGGGTATCAGTTCTTGTTGGAGAATGGGCAGTTGTTTGGTTAGTAGTAAGAGTTTCAATAATTATCATTCTTGCATGTGTTGTATTGATGATAATTGGTGGAATCAAACATAACAAAAAACATCCAGATGATGGTGGTGATATGGTAAGTGTCATCATGGAAGTATTACTTGGTAAAACAATTGAATGTCTAGCGCATACAATTAGTTATGCTCGAATAGGAATCATGCTTTTAGTGCATGCAGCCCTTTTGCTTACAGTTAACAAAGCCTATGAATCAATGGGCGGACTAGATGCACCACAATCACTTGTTTTAATTGTTGGAGGACAAATAGGAATCATGATGATTGAAGGATTAATTGTATACATACAGTCTCTAAGGCTTCATCTCTACGAGTTCTTTACAAAATGGTATGATGGTGGATCTCAACCATTCAAACAACTTGTTCCAGAAATGGTTTACAACAATTATTCTTGGAAGAATAAAAAATAATAAAATTCTTAACGATTAATACCAAGTAGAAATTAGAAATATTATGTCAAAAGAAGCTGTAATCACAACAATTCCCGCAGTCATAATGCTTGGTTTTGCAATTTTTGGAATAACTATAGTTAGTCCATAATTGTTGTTATTGATTTTCATAAAGATTTACTGTAACTTTTGTAGTTAGGGGTTTTAGATCATCGGGAAAAATTACCAATAACCCACTATCTTTATTGATGTTTTTACAGGTACCACTAAAGCTTTGTTTGTTTTGTCCATAACAACCTGATTCAGTGTATGAATTAAATTCTGAATTTTCAAAGTTTTCAAGTTGTATCGATGATGAAACAAAGTATACATCAAAACCTAAATCTTTGTTATCAGTTTTTATACTATAATCATACGATGTAATATCTTTAGATGTACAAATTGGAATAAATTGTGCAAATCCATTTTTGATTTTTGATTGTTGTTCGGAATTGTCATAATTTTTATTTTCAATGTTCGGATATACAGAAACATTAGAATTCGTGTTTAATTCCTGTCCTTGAATACGCTCAATTTCATATCTTACAGTATCTATTGCTTTACGATATAACATTGGTTGAAATTCTTCTTGGCAATTACTAAACTCATGCTTTAATTCAACATATGATTTTCCATTAATTTCTTGTATTTGATTTGTATTGTATTCTTTTGATTCTGCATTTAATGCCTGATTAACATTATTGGTTTTATCTAATTTATGCCAGGAATTTGTTACGTCAAAAATAATATTTTTTGAATTACTCTTCCATTCAGATAATAAATGAATGTATACAGAATATTTTGTGGTAGATTCTTGTGTTTCTGATGGAAAAATAGATTGTCCATAGAACTCATTTACAAATATTAATAAAAATGCTAAAATTGGGATTATGATATAAAAAATTGATTTCAATTCATTTCTACAAAACAACTAAGATATAGATGAATTGATTAAAGATCTTAAAATGTAAGAAGAATTAGAAAATGTTATCATCTAGAAAGTTTTCTTATTTTTTATGGAAATTCAACAAATTGTTGAAAAGATTTTGAAAGTAAGCCCATCTGTTAGAGTAGTCAGTGTGGTTGATCTCAAAGGAAAACTAGTGTTTTCTCAACGTTCCAAGAAAGTGAAGATATTGGTGTCAAAGAATCAAAGTTTGGCATCATTAAAAGCAGCAGCAAAAGATTGGAGTCAGAGAAAAAAATTAGTAAGAACATTAGGAACATGCAAGTATGTTGTTGCAGAATATGACAAGGTAAAAAGAATAATTATGCCTGCAGGAAGAAATCATATTTTGTATATTACTACAACTGCAGCATTAGATCACAACAAAGTTGTTCGTAAAGTTCGTTCTTTCAAATAGATAAAACAACTTTTTTATTATTTTTTTAAAAATTAAAAATACAATTATGTGTTAATACGAAATGTATTTTTTCTTTTTGGATTGGTGTGAATTACTTTTTGAGTTGTCTCTTTCCAGTGCCTCTTCCAGAACTGACCCACATACCTTTAGTTGAAGTTGAAGCAGTGGTTTTAATATCTCCAAATTTTATTGTTCCAGTTCCTCGTCCCGTAGTGATGTACTTGTCTTGAGCTGCTTTCTTTCTTGCTTCTTGTGCTTTTTTGAAGTCATCTCCTTGCCATTTCTGAGCGTTATCATCAACTTCGATAATTCGTGTACCTCTTCCAGATCGAACTTTAATTTTTGCCATTACACATTATGTGAGAAATTCTTACTAATAAGATTTGAATATGCTCATAATTTATCTCAAAGTAATTAATTGAGATATTGAGATTGATTTTCAAAATTAATATGAATGAAATTAGACTAATTTTTTTAAAATACTCAATAATTTATCATGTTTTTCAGGAGTGATCCACAATCTTTTGTATATTTTAAAATCAGTTTCAAGAACAATTGCTTTTTTCTTTGTAGGTCTTGATGAATCATAATGAAACCAATCTCTAAAATTATTAGAACCTGAAACTCTTAATCGTTCTGATAACCTTAAATTTTTTTCAGAGATTTTTTTGATGTGAGAGATTTTTATATCTTTTTTACCCCATGGTAAAACCCATGATTTGAATTGTATTTTGTCCTCAAAGATTTGGATATGTTTGTCATTATACAATGGAGACTTTGACATGATTTCTAAGATGAAAATCTATCAGTAAAAACAATTTCAGATAATGGGAGTTGTCCTCCACGAGGCATTGCAGATTTGATTTGTTTTCCTATTGCCATCATCATAGAAATAACATGATCATCAGGTAAATTAATTATCTCTGCAATTTTTTGAGGATCAAAACCAATCATTGGATTTGAATCATATCCCATAGATTTTGCTGCAAGCATTATTGTTTGAGCAGCAATCCCACAAGACCTCATTGCCTCATCTCTTTGTAATTGATCTTTTCCTTCATAAAATGGCCCCATAGCAGGAACTAGAAAATCTTGAGCTTCCTTTGGTGCATTTTTCCAGTATTGTTCAGGATTTTTTTTCCATGATTTCAAATCAGCACAAATTATTAAAAATAATGAAGAATCAGTTACTTGTGCCTGATCCCAGGCAGCAGAACGTACTTTCTTTCGTATTTCAGAATCTTTGATAATTACAAATCTCCAGTTTTGCATGTTAAATGAAGTTGGAGATAAAACTGCTAGCGACATTAATTGCTCAATTTCTTCATCAAGAAATTTATGATTAGGATCATAGTGTTTTACTGAACGACGTTCTTTGATTGCATCAAAAGTATCCACAAAGTAAATCAAAGAAAGAACTAATATTTACTTTTCAACAGGAAGTTTCAATCTATTTCCCCATTCTCCCCAAGACCCAAGATAAACTCGAACATTTGAAAACCCCAGTTTTTTTAAAACCAGAAATGTGTTAGCTGCCCTATATGCCCCTTGACAATAAGTAATGATTTCAGAGTCTTTTGGATAATCATACATTTTAGATAATTCCTCATCATTTTTGAAAGTCCCATCTTCTGAGAGATTTTGATTCCAATCGATATTAATTGAGTTTGGAATATGACCTGATTGAGCAGCCCGAATCACACTTCCATCATATTCTCCAATAGAACGAGCATCAAGGATTTTTAGATTTTCAAGATTTTCAAGAATATTCTCAAATCCTGAAATTATATCTGGATTGATTTTTCCTGAAAATTTAGATGGTTTGAAACCATTATGTTTTGTCTCAATGGAGTGATTTTCTTTTTGCCATTTTGAAATTCCACCATCAAGCATCATTACGTTTTGATGTGAAAAATACATTAACATCCAAACTCCCCTTGCTGCAAGCATTCCAGAAATTGAATCATAAAAAATGACTTTTTTGTCTGGAGTTACTCCAAGAAACGAAAGAAGAGTTTTTGTTTGATTATTGAAATCTTCAATTCCTTGTTTTGATGTATCATTCCAATGAAATGCAAATAGATCCAAATGAACAGCACCTGGAATATGACCTTCAGAATATTCTTTGAAAGAACGAGTATCAGCAATAATGATGTTTGAATCATTTAGAATTGAATTCAATTCAAAAGTGGAGATTATCATAATTTATCTAAAATGATCAAATCTAAATTGATTTGTATTAAAAATAAAAAGAAGAAAAAAGGGTTGTTTTTTCTATTCGTTAACGTATGCTCTTTCGCCATGCTGTGCCAAATCGAGACCAATCTCCTCTTCTTTAGGAGTGACTCTGATTCCGCCAGGCCATACGGCATCCATTACTTTAAAGATTACAAGGGTAACACCAAAGGCGTAGCCTACTGATATTACAGCACCAATGATGCTGATTGCTTGCTGTTCCATTCCTTCTGCAGTTCCAGTCCATGCACCAATACCGTCTCCAGTATCCCATACATGTGGACTAGCTAATGTACCAGTCAATATTGCACCTGTAAGACCACCCATTCCGTGTACTCCCCATACATCTAATGCGTCGTCCCATTTACGTGAGTTCTTGAATGCTACTGCTGCATAACAAACTGTTCCAGCTGCTATACCAATTATAATCGAAGCCATTGGACCTACCCAACCTGAAGCCGGGGTGATTGCTACCAATCCTGCTACTGCACCTGATGCAGCACCAACAATACTTGGTTTTCCTGTATGTGCCCATGACATAAGGACCCATGTGATTGCTGCCATACCAGTTGCGGTATTTGTAACAGTCCATGCACTTACGGTAATGCCGTCTACCATTACTTCACTTCCTGCGTTGAAACCAAACCATCCAAACCAGAGTATTCCTGCTCCCAGGACTACCATTGGGATATTGTGTGGCTCCATTGGCACTTTGCCATAACCTAGACGTCTGCCTAAGATTAAAGCTCCTGCCAACGCAGAGAATCCGGAAGAAATGTGTACTACAGTACCACCAGCAAAGTCTAATGCGTACGATGGTGATAGATCTGGATCGAGGTCAATTGCACCTCCTCCTATGTATCCGCCTCCCCAGACCCAGTGTGCTATTGGGTCATAAACGAAGGTTCCCCATAAGAGTACGAATATCATCAATGCGCTGAATTTGACTCTGTCAATCAAACCACCAATAATTAGAACTGGTGTAATGATTGCGAAGGTTGCTTGGAACATTGCAAATAGTTGGTGAGGTACTGTACCTGGCCAACCTGTACTACAAACATCTCCTTCTTGGAATGCATTCATCTGATAAGCTGCAGACCATGTATCTGCACATGAACCTACTTCACCTAGCGGTGCCCAAGCAGATACCATGTTAAATCCAACATAGTCTAAGTTACCCATGAATAAATTTGCGTCATTATCAACGCCACCAAATGCAAGTGAGTATCCCCATAGAACCCATTGTACTGACATAAGACCCATAACAATTAGAGTCATACCAAGTACGTTGACGATGTTCTTTGATCTGGCTAATCCGCCATAAAAGAAACCGACTCCGGGTGACATGAAGAGTACCAATGATGTTGCTGTAAGCATCCATGCCATATCCCCTGTGTCAACTTTACAAGGTAACATGCCGCCTTCGCCATCATCATACCAACATTCGTTAGGATTACCAGTGTAAATTCCACTGGTACCTTTGACGTATCCGTCCATACCATCATCAACGCTTTGTGCAAATGCTTGTTGCATTGCACCAGCTGCTGTGATAGATACTGCGGCTACAAGTAATAGAGCATACTTGTAGTTCCTAGAATTCATTAAATTTATCGAAAATGAAAAGTATTAAAACATTGAGGATTCAAAATCTGGAAAAAAGTAAATAATTATATTCGATTATATTTAGATAGTAACATAAAATATGGAGATTATGTCAAAGGTGAATGAATAATGGTAAAATCAAATACAAAATTAGCAATTTTTGATACGTTCAAAACTAAAGGTAGTGATTTGACAGGAGAGGCAAATAGACAAAGAGCAATAATTACGATCCTGGCCAGCAATGCCAATCCCGCTGAAAGAACAAGAACAGGTATCTCTCAAAGGATGGCAAAAAGACAAGGAATCACATGGAAAAATATCTATTCAGGGATATTTCGAGATCTTGATGAGATTTTACTTCCCATGGAAATTGCAGAAGAAGAAGGTAGATTGCCACTAAAAAGAGGTCCAAAAGCACTTCAAGAAATTGGAATTCCTTTCTATCATTTAACAAAAAAAGGACTTCTAATTGCGCTATCAATTAGCGAAGTAAAAGATAGGGAAAAAATACTAAAAGAATTTTTCTCAAAGTCCGAATCGCCGGAACAGGAATTTGAAGAAATACTGTCTAGTCTTCTAGATAAAAGTCCCAATTTCACATACTCAATTTTTCAAAAATATGTTAAAGCTTTTTGTGAGAATAAAATTGAGAAATTACTCCCTTTTGATCTTTCAAAATTAAAAGAAATTTCAGATGAATCATTAACTATACAAAAAGAAGTTCTTTCAGCCTTTGTAAAACTATCAAAACAAGAAAAAGATGATGCTATTAGATTTTTAGATAAAATTGCATAAGATTTGTTCCTAAAATAGAACGCCAAACATTAAAATCGGTTATATTTTAAAATCAATCAAAATGGGCAGCTCCAAAAATGTCTTTGCATCAGTCAAATCATATAGTAAAAGAGGAAAATTATTAAAAAATTCCGATTTTCAGACTTTGGCAGAATCAAGAGATCTTGATGAATTGATGACGAGAATTAAAAATACAACTTATGGAGAGGCAGTTGCAGATGTGGCAAAACCATATACTTCACATGGTATTGAAAATGCCCTAAGAAGTAATCTAGCTGATGTTCATTATAGCATTTCAAAAACTGCTGGTGAATCAAAAATTTTAGATGCTTATTATTTGAAATTCATAATTTCTAATTTAAAACAAATTCTAAAAGGCAAAGTTTTGGGAAAATCTCAAGAAGAGATTGAAACTCACATTAATTTTCGTGCTGAAGAGTTAATCAAACAAAGAGATATTGTAGTCAAAGCACTTGTGGCAAAGGATTTGGAGGAAGCAGTTGCTAGTTTAAGTCAAGTAGAATTTGGCGATGAAATCGTTAAAGCCGCAGCATTGTATGAAGATAAAAAAAATATTCAAATCTTTGACACATATTTTGATAAAATTCTATTTACCCGTCTTGTAAAGGCCTTAAAATCTGGAGATATTGATGCTAGTAAATTAATTGGAATGGATGTTGATTTTTACAATATTCTAAGTGTGATTAGAGGAAAATTTTGGGAACTTGATGAAGCACAAATTCAAGATTTGATTATTATTCAATCCCCAGTTGCAAAAGATTTACTTTCAAGAATGATGTCAGCAGGTTCAGTAAAAGATGCATTTAATGAACTAGCAAATACAAAATACAAAGATTTGATTCCTTCAGTTGAAAATGAATTAGATGCAATAGCTGAATTTGAAAGAGCTTTTGAGCTAGCAATTTATCGAGCATCATTAAACTCGTTTACAAAAATGTTCAGTCTAGCAACAACAGTAGGAATTACAAAATTGACTGCTTATGAAGTAAGAAATATTGCAGCCATTGCTTATGCAGTTGAACAAAAAATACCAACAGAAACTACAATGTCAAAATTGATTTTAATGACAGAATAGTCTGGTTTGTAATATGAGTAAATTTCCACCTGAAAAAAAAGATACATCAATTAACGTTTTCACAAATAAGGTTACAATCTGCATGGCTCTACTTTTTGCTCTACCTTCGCTAGGGATATTTTTAGGAGTCTACTATACATTTGAGAATTTACTCATTGGTGCAATATTTGGATTTGTAGTTCATTTTGTGATTCTTGGATTTGCAAGTAAAATCTCCAAGCGGCTAAATGAAATTATGAATTAACCTATATTGATCCAATTTCAAGGTGAAATATCATGATGGGTGATAGAGATTTTCGAACTATTATTCAAAATGCTGTAGGCTCAATTGGTAAAGAATTAGAAATTGATATAGATTCTAAGGATATTCAAACCATTCATCTTCAAGAAGTTGTTCAATGTCTAAGAAGATCATATTACGACAGAATTGATCCTGAAGAAATTGAAAGAAGAGGATTCAATGAGCTTCTATCAGGATTATTAAGAAAATTACAATATGGAAGTGAACCTAAAAATTTCGAAATTGATGATATTAAACTAAAGGGGCAAGTCGATATGCTTGTTGATGATTCTATCATTTTATTTAGATCAGCATTAGGGGAATTAGAAAGTCCTCAAGCAAATGATATTCTATACCTTAATGCATGTTTGTGGATATATGGAAAAGATGATGGAATTATTGTTTACATTACAGGTGATAAGAAAGAAACAACTTTTTCATTAACTAAAAACAAAATAATGTTTGAAGAAGTAGTTAGAAGAGTTCGAGTTCTCAATGATCTTCTTAAAGAAGAAAAAACACCAATCTTAGAACCATCATCTGAATGTTCTGAGTGCCAATATTATGAAAGATGTTTTATGAAAAAGAAGAATACCAAACAAATTTCTCTTGCAGAAATGATGGGATTAGGCAAGAAAGATTAATTTAGAAAAATTAAAAATATTGTAAAGGAAAAATTCCTTTTGGTTAATCTAGTGGTTCAGGGTGTCCTTTACCACGAAGAGCGAAACACACTATTGCTAGTGCAATTGCGACTCCAGCTGTTGCGCCAAATGCGGCCATTCCTGCTTCTGCCATTTGATAAAAAACAACTTTACGGGCTTTTATAACTTTGCCAATATTTTTTGTCTAAAAACAAACTATCATAATATTATAATTTTATGATACTATTGATATTTCTTATGGAAATTCAAAATGAAGTTTATTTTCTTGACCACTTGTCATAGAACTGAGATTATAAAATACATCACCAGTGATTCTCCATGTTGGAGAATCAGCTTTTAGAATATCCCATAATTCTGGAGTATTTTCAGAACCTTTCAAAATAATAATTTCTTTTAGGACAATTGCATTATTTCCAAGTAGAGTATAATAATTTGAGCCAAATTCTACCATTCCAGTAGGTCTGCTACCAATTTGACCACCTGCAATTTGTTCATCATCAGAATATGTTGATTCATACAATTGATAATCCATTGTTTGAACGATCACCGCACTAGGATTAGGGTTTGAAATTTTAAAAGCAATTTTAATTGTAGCACTTCTTTCTGAAATTTTATCAACAGAAATATTTTCTAATTCAATTTCAAGAGGTTTTACTTGGATAACATTTGAATTTGTTGAAGAGTTTTCCTGAGAACCTACAACCATCGTAGGTCCAGCCAAGAGAATTCCACCCAATATTACAACAAGAGCTGCAATTGCGGCACCTACAAAAATTTTAGAATTCATAATTTTAGCAATTTCTCTAGATATCTTAAATGTTGAGATAGTTATTATACCATTGGAAGCAGAAAAATTTATGCAGTATTTTCAAGCAGTTCAGAAAGGAAAACAGATAGCAAATAAATCCCAAATGAAGATGTTTGATATAGCTGGATTTGCAATGCTAACATTGACTACCAAAAAAGTTGATGGTAATTTCCTGCCAGTGGGGGAAGAAGAATTTACTGCTGTAATTAATTCACCAGATGGGTATGTTGCAATAATTACAGATAAAGATGGATTTACAAAAACTCAGTCAAAAGCAATGCCAAAAAAAGAGGCAATATCAATATTCAACAAACTCAAAGAAGCAGGAATGGATGAATATACAGAAAAAGAGATTCAAATTTGGTCTGAATCAAGACCAACAATTCAAAATGAATAATTAAAAATAATTACTTTGAGGGAAGAATGATTTCAGTACCTACATTACCACCTTTGATGGCCTTTTCAATATTTTTTGTAGTAGCCTTTAGAATTCTAGTCTTAATTTTTGAGCGTTCAATAATTTTTAGAGCAACTATATCCATCAAATCATATCCTCCTGCTACTGAATCCTCATGAACTAACATATTTTTTAAATTTTTTAATTCAATACGTTTGAATTTTTTTGCTTTTTTGAATTTGTTTGGATCCATATCATAAACACCATCAACATCTGTAGCATTAAGAAATTGTTCTGCTTGTACTTTTTCTGCAATTAATGCTGCAGTACCATTAGTACTTTGACCTGGATGTAAACCACCTGCAACTACAATTAAACCGTCATCTACTGCATGTTTGATTTCTTGTAATGTTGTTGGTGGATGTGAATATGCTTTATGTTTCAGAGCATAAATCAATAATTTTGCATTAAGTCTAGAGATTTCAATTCCAAGTTCATCAAGAGTAGATTCATCAGCTCCTGAAGATCTAGCATGAGAAATGTAATGTCTTGCAATGTTTCCACCACCTGCAATAACAATTGGTTGACAAATTTTACTGATTTTTACTAGAAATGCAGCATAATCCTTTAGCGCTTTAACGTTATCCATAGCAAAAACTTTGCCAGATAATTTGATTACAATCCTTTTTTTCATTTTAGATCACCTAGGATAGATTTTGCGGCAATTTCAACTTTTTTCCTGTTTTTTTGGTGTGTATAAATTCGAAGTATATTCATAAATCCAGATATGGATGAAACCACAGGTATTTGAGAGATAGACATCTCTTTTGCTGTAGATTTTCCATTTTCATTTGTAATTAGAATAATTGATGTTGACTCATTTTTAGAAGGTGCTAGAGGAATTGATGGGGTAACAGAACTATCAACAAAAATTTCATTCTCGTCAATTTTTGATTTTTTTGATATAGATGTTCGGAGTTCATCAGTTCGTGTTTTTTTCAAGTTTGTTTTACCTGTTAAAATTCTCTCAAATACACATTTTAGTAATTTTCTATTTTGATAATCTTGTGCCAATTGTCTAGCACGTTTTAGTTTTGATGATTTTGATGAAATCAATGTAGATAAAACATATTCATCTGTAAGATTAACAAATTCATTTACATCAAAATTAGTAAATCCAAATTCGTCATCAGATAATCTTAATGCCTCAAGTAACATTACTTCAGCTGATCTAACTGTTTTATGAAAATATACAGCTTTGAACATTTGATATCTTGAATGCATCATTGATTCAAAAGAGTACAATGCAGAGCGTTCTAGTGCCAATTTTTTCTTATGTACATCAAGGGATTGTGTAATTCTTTTATGATCAATTTTTGCATGTTCTGCTCCTGTAAAATAACCATCTCGAAGTAAATAATCCATCATATCTGCACTTAGTGCACCTGAAACAATTTCATTCATGTATTGAAATTTAGAATCTCCAAAAGCAACTTTAGTAATTAGTTTCTTATCATATCCATTTTTTGATAAATTATCACCAATCTCAGATTTTAAAATTATTTCTTTACCAAAAGCCTCATGTGAAATTTTTTTTTCTTGAATTATTTCCTCAAAAAGATGAGAAAATGGACCATGTCCTATATCATGTAGTAAACCAGATAATCTAAGAATTTCAATATCATCAGATTTGAAAATTCCTTTTTCATGTAATGCATGTCCTGCTTGACTAGCAATATGCATCACACCCAAAGAATGCTCAAATCTTGTATGTTGAGCAGCAGGATATGTTAGATGAGCACCTGATAGTTGCCTAATTCGCCTTAATCTCTGAAAAATAGGATTATCAATAATTGATAATTCATGATCATAAACACGAATGAAATCATGAATTGGATCAATAATGTCTAAGTGATTTTTTTTCATATTCCTATTTTTTTTGAAAATATTTTTAAAATTTCTTCATGAACTTCTTGTTTTGTTTTTGATGCATTAATTATCTTCCAATGTTTTTTCTTGGCAACAGTACGATAAATTTTTGAAATATTACTTGAAAATTCTTTGTTTTTCTCAAACTTGTCTCTTTTCATTTTTTTTCCTCCAACTTTATTTTGTGGAGATCTCAAAAATGATTCTTTTTGCGTTACATCAAGTAAAATTACAAGATCTGCTTTTGGTAGACCAACATCTAAATTCTCAAGCCATTTTGATTTCAATCCATTTGCCATTCCATAAACTAGATTAGAATGATAATACCTATTCATTATCAAAACAGAACTTTTACTTTGTGCGGCATTAATTTGATCTAATTTCTCCCATCTATTTGCAGCCAATAAACAATGAATTACTTGTGGAGGAAATTTTCTTTTTCCATCTAGATATTTTCTGATTTCTTTTCCTATTGGAGTATCATAATCAGGAAAATGAAATAATTTTGTTTTTATTTTTCTTTTTTTAAGAGCTTTTTCTAATAGAGTTGATTGTGTTAATTTTCCTGCCTGATCTCCTCCTTCAATTACAACTATCATAAGATATCAAAATAGAGAAATTAATTGATTAAAAATCTATCATGTTTAATAATTTGCGAATTGTTTAATATCTCCTTAATTGATTTCTAATTATGGCAGAACAATATTCATGTCCTTATTGTGAATCAATTTTTGATAGTAAAGAAGATCTTTCAAAACATATTGATAGAATTCACGGTGATTCTGGAATTCTTGAGGGTTCAAAATAAATAGAAACTTCTCTATTTTTTCTAAAATATTTTAATTTGTTAGAGGTAAAGTAATTACAAATTTTTTAGGATTATTACTTGCAGAAATTGTTCCATTATGTGATTCAATAATATTTTTACAACTAGCCAAACCTAATCCGGTTCCACGAGGTTTTGTAGAAAATAACGGCTCAAATAATCTATCTAAATCAGATATTTCAGGACCAGAATCATAAATTGTAACTATCAAATCTTTTTCTTTATCTAAATAATCAACATTGATTTCACCATTTTCAGTTCCAATTGATTCTATAGCATTTTTTATTAAATTACCAAAAACAGTCTCTAGTTTTCTAGGATCAGCTTGTATTACAAAATCATTTTCAGGAGTGTTAATTTTGATATTTTCTTTAACATCTAAAAAGTCTATACAATTTTTAAAACAAGTTTTAATTGATGTATCTTTTTTTGTTGGTGTAGAATCGCGAACATAATCCAAAGTATCTTTGATTAACGCATTTATTCTATTCATTGAACGATGAATTCTATCTAATTCGGAAGAAGACTGATTATTAATTTGATTTTTTAATTCTAATATTTCAAGTGAATTAGAAATTACCGTCAATGGATTTCTAATATCATGTGCTAATCTAGAAGAATATTCACCAATTTTTGAAAATTTTTCTGTTTTTAAAATTTTTTGAATCTTTCTTTCTACTTCTTCTGATAAATTATTATTCAGATACTCTAAATCATCAATTTTATCTGAATACATATCAAATAATTTCATATTAAGTGATCTTACCTGTTTGTGATTTTTATTTTCAGAAAGTAATTCTTCTTTAGTAGCCTCTAATTCTTTATTTGTAACTTCTAATTGATCTATTTTTTTACTTAGAGAATTTATCAAATGTTTTAACATTAAATCTACTTGTTGGTTTTCAACCAATGAATGAAAACTATTATTTAATGAAAGTTTTTCACTCAAGATACAAGCCTTGTGATTTGTTTTTCTAATTCGTCGACTTCAATAGGTTTTCTAATAATTCCACGAACTCCTTTTCCAAGAAATTCATTAATTTCTGATTCAGATACAGAAGATGCAGTAAATAAAATAATGTTATAATCAGAAAGATTACCTTTTGTTTCAAGTTCTCTTATGACATCAAAGCCTGAAAACTCAGGCATTGCTAAATCTAATAAAACAACATCATGTTTTTTTTCAGAAATTAATTCTACGCCTTCCTTACCAGAATTTACAAATGAGAATTCATGACCCATGACACTTAATGTCATAGATAATAATTCAGTAATATCGACATTATCATCAATTCCTAAAATTTTCATAATTAATTTCAATGATTATAATATAAAAAATTCATTATTTTGAATTTGTTAACATATGTTTTACATGCCTATCAAGACTTATAACCAAAAATTTTGCATTTAACTCAAAATGGGTCTTGTAAAAGAAGTAATCAAAGAAATTGGAAATAAATCAAGAGAATTTTATGAATTTGTTTTACCACCAATTGATATGTATCTAACTGAAGATAATCTCAAAGTTGTAATTGATATTCCTGGATTTACTAAAAAACAGATTGAATTAACTTTGTGTGGAGATATTCTTTCAATCAAAGCAGAAAAAGAAATTGAAAAAAAAGAATCTAATTCTCTAATTTCAAATCAAAGACCCAATGTAATTGATAAAAAAGTTAGGCTTCCAATTGACATCAATCAAGAAGAAGAAATAGAATCTGCAAAATACATAGATGGAATTCTTACACTAGTAATTCCTGTAACAAAAAAGGGAAAAAATATCTCAATTGATTAGAAATTAATGTTTTCTAAAAAATCCTGCAACTGCCATTATCAATCCAGAACTAATTATTCCCAATATACCAAGAGATTCATTTGATTGGAATAAAAATACTGAACCAAGAAAAATTGCAGATGCAAAAATACTTCCACTAACTAATACCATAGGTTTTCTTTTTTTCATAAAAATTTGAACTTCATTCATGAGTTCTTTCATTTCAGGTCCTAATCTTATAGCAGTATCAATGGATTTTGAGAAATTATCAAAAGATATCTTTAATTCTTCAACATAGGCTCTTGGAATCAAATTTTCTTCTTCAAGAATATTTCTCAAAACTTTAACAAATTTAAAATCTACATCATGTGTTTTGTAAATGCCTTCAATAATAGATGCCATTCTCATATACAAAGCTAAATTTTTTGGTAATACAAATGGAAATTTACTCATTGTTTGATTTGCAAGTTCCATCAAGCTTTGAACTTCCATTTCATCTGGTTTGTTTCCATGCATTGCACGAATAGATAGTTCAATGCCCTTCTCAATTACCATTCTATTGTATCCAGGAGTAAGCATTCCAAGTTCACTCATTGCATTAACTACTCTAGGAGGATTTTTTTCAACTAGTGCAAGGTATAATCGAATTAACTTGAACCTAGTTTCATTATTTATTTGTCCAACCATTCCATAATCATACAAAATGAGTTTACCATCATCAGTGACTGAAATATTTCCAGGGTGAGGATCTGCATGAAAAATTGAATGTTTTAGAAGCATTGTAAAAAAGATCTTGTGGACATCTATGACTAGTTGTTCTCTATCTATTCCCATTTCATTTAATGCTTGGACATTTGTCACTTTGATGCCTGGTAGATATTCCATAGTCAGGACATTTTTTGAGGAAAAATCATCAAAAACAGATGGAACAATGACCTTGTGGACATTTTCCATGTCTTTTTTGATTTTTTTGAGGTTTTCAGATTCATGTGTATAATCCATTTCTTCACGAATTGTTTCAATAAATTGAGAAAGCATAGCTTTTGCTGAATAACGTAAATTTGGATCAACAAATCCTAGTGCCAATGGTAGAATTTTTTTTAAAACTTTAAGATCTTTAGCTACAACTTTTTCAATTCCAGGTCTTTTGACTTTAATGACAATTTGTTGGCCAGAAATCGTTCCACGATAAACTTGTCCTAATGATGCACCTGAAATAGATGTAGGATTAATCTCATCAAATTTTTTATCAATAGGGCCAAGATCTTTTTCAATAATTGGTTTTATTTGATCAAAAGGTGCAGAAGGAACACTATCTTGAAGTTTTCCAAGTTCTTCCAAATAAGGTTGAGGTAAAATATCTGCTCGAGAAGATAACCATTGTCCTAATTTTATGTATACTGGACCTAAAGTAATGAATGTGTCAAGTGCTCTACGTGCATTTTTTCTAAATTGTTCTAAATCAATTTGATTTCCTTCTTGATTGATCCACTTTTTTCTATCTTTTCGTAAAGCAAGAATTGTAGGCAATAGTTTTACTAGTACATGAATTGTTCGAAGAATAATCATTTTACTTTCTCCAAATAATTTTTAATTTTTTTAGTTGCAATATATCCTAAATATCCAGAAATAATTGATGATGACAAAGTAGAAGCAATTACAGAATTTTTTGGTTTTTTATTAATAGTGTTTTTTACAGTTTGTGAACCAGCAAAAATTGCACAAGCTAAACCAATCAAAACTTCTGGTGCATCATAAACTAAATGACCCATTGGATCTTTTCGTGGATCAATTTTATCAGTATGAACTAGAAATTTTTTATCATATTCTCTGATGTGTAAATTTCCATATCGGTATTGTTTTTGTGCACCATTTTTTTGTCCAAGGAATGTTTCTTCAGCTTTTTCAAGCATGAATTCTCTTAATTCCTTTGGGACTTCTATTTCATCCCCAGGCATAATCGCAAGATCAAGTAATTGCATATAATCTTACAGGAACAAAGTGAACCTAATTCAGTTAAAAAAATGATTTACAGAATAAAAATTAAGAATCATAGTCTATCTTTAGTAAACATGATAAAACTAGTTGATAATACTACCAACATTGCAACACCGGGAATATATGCATAGTTAAATCCTACACTAGGATGAACTTGCTGATGATAGTAATTAATTAAAAGTGTCATTGCCAATAATACAACTCCAATAATTGTTAATTTTTGATGTGTTTCCAATAATTATGATTTTTTTAATTACTATATGAATTTAGAAAAAATTAAAATATTCATGAATAGTTAAGGTTCAGATTTCATTTGTGATAATTTTTCGATTACTTGTTCAAGTTCTGCACTATTTTCTGTAATTACTTGATTAATTACTTCAATCTCTTCTGTAATTTGTTCTAAATGTACATTATCAGAATTTTTAATTTGAGATTCAAGATCTTTTAACATTTCTAAATTGGATTGATTAATTTTTTCTAATTCAATTTTATATTTCTCTAATTTTTCATATTGACTAGAAATTTCAGAAATCTCAACAATTTCTTGATTTGTAACAAAACCTAAAGAGATTACAATACTACCTACAACTAAAACCACAAGAAATACTACAATACTTGATTTCAATTAATTTTAATTGTATTTTTCAGATAAAAATTAATTGTTTGTCTCTATTGCTGCTTTTTTACGCCTACGTAATACGTAAATTCCAACACCAATTGCTATTACAATTGGAATAATTACTAATGAAGAGTCAGTATTTTCCTCTTCACTAGATAATTCTTTCACATAGACAGTTGTATCATGAGTCAAAAAGATCTCATCTCTGACAGTATCTTTGTATCTAACAGTAATGGTAATATCATGTTCTCCATATTTTGGTTCACCTTCAAATTCAATTGGGATGTTAAATGGTACAGGTGCGTCAGTCTCAATTTCATCAATGAATTGAGTATTTGATTTAATATTGGAATTATTACGTGGATCAACTGTTACAAAACCAAATAATCCATCTTCATTTCCTTCGTTAATTATTTCTCCAATTATCATTTGTGTACCTGATAATTCTATTACATCTACATTGAATATTCGAAGATCAATTAACCCTTTAATGTAAAAATCAACTATTTTTGAAATTTCATGTTTATCACCATGTGCATTATAATATGAAATTAACAAAGGGATTCGTAAGGTATCGCCTTTTAGTTCTTCAGGAACATATACTGTTGCAGTAAGAGATTTAGATGATTTTGCATCAATATTACCAACATCCCAACTTGATTTTAAGAGTACAACATTTTCTATATTAGTAGTAGAAGATGATGTTGATGCAAGTTCTGTTGAAGTATTCGTTGCAGTAATATCAACACTAGAAATTGGAGCTGTTCCATCATTTGCAATTTCAATTACTATGTCATTTGATTTTAATGATGTAAGAAATGGTTCTAATGCTCGTACGTTAATCACACTATTACCTGTCACCTTAAAAGTGAAATCTTCAAATGCTGTTCGTATACCAGATTCCCTTAATCTAGAATAATCAACTTTTACAGTTCCCGGATATTGCTGAATGTTTACATTTTTATCTAAATTAACAAAAAATGTCAAATGAAAATTATCACCTGCATCAGAATTTGAATCACTATCTGCACGAATAATTGATCCAGGTCCATCAGAAGCTGAAAATCCTAATGGTAAAGACAATTGACCTTTAATTCCAGTAATATCTTGAGTTCCAACGTTTGCAAATACAACTGTAAATGGAACATTGCTATCTCCTGCTTCGATTTCTATTTTATCATCTAATGTTCCAAAATACGCATCTAATAATTTAACATCACCAAAATCCCTTTCAAAAGGAGAATTACCAAATCCCCCAGATGTAATTTGTGCAAA
>Ga0209992_10001510_pt1 | contig 24181 bp, 14 predicted proteins | sample 2SBtaG_2_FD_182564 | JGI IMG/M metagenome (GOLD analysis project Ga0209992, IMG submission 182564) | Deep subsurface microbial communities from Kolumbo volcano to uncover new lineages of life (NeLLi) - 2SBTROV12_ACTIVE470 metaG (SPAdes)... | ecosystem: Environmental > Aquatic > Marine >... | reverse complement strand
GCGCTTCGAGCAGGTGCTGGGCGACCATCTGGTTGATGTCGTTGTCTTCGGCGACGAGCACGCGGACGTTGCTGACAGGACTGAGCGGCGCCGGCTCCTTGGTTTCTTCGTCCTTGTCATCGACGCGGCAGGGCAACGTGACCTTGAGCGCGAAGGTTGAGCCCCTGCCCGGTGAGCTCGTTACCGACACATCGCCGCCCATCATCGACGCGAGCTGTTGCGCGATCGCGAGGCCGAGGCCGGTGCCGCCGAACTGCCGGGAGGTGCTGTCGTCGGCCTGCACGTAGGGGTCGAAGATGCGCGCGCACTGCTGCTCGGTCAGCCCGATGCCGGTGTCAACAACCGCGATTTGCAGCGCGCAGTGTTCCGAATCGACAGGGTCGCCGTTGAGCACGATCTGCACCGACCCGTCGCGCGGGGTGAACTTGATGGCGTTGTCGACGAAGTTGGTCACGACCTGGCGGATGCGGCTGGCGTCACCGACGACCTGTTTGGCGGTGTCGGCGAGCAGCTTGGTGCTGAGCGTGACACCGGAAGCGAACGCCTTGGGTTGGAACAGGTCGGCCGTCGAGTTCACGAGGGCGATCGGATCAAACGGCGCGTTGACGAGTGCGAGCTTGCCGGCCTCGATCTTGCTGAAGTCCAACACGTCATCGACCACCACCATCATCTGGTCGGTAGACGCGCGCAACGTCGCGGCCAGCTCGGTCTGGCGGGCGTCCAGCGCGGTGCGTTCCAGCAGGCTGACCATGCCCACCACGCCGTTGAGGGGGGTGCGGATCTCGTGAGTGACCTGGGCGAGAAAGAGGCTCTTGGCGCGGTTGGCGGCCTCGGCGGCGTCGCGCGCCTGGCGGATGTCCTCTTCCTTCCGCAGGTCTGCGCGGATGTCGCGGATGACCGCGCCGACACCGAACGGCTTGTCGTTGTCGCCAACCAGCAACGACATCGTCATCGCCACGTCGACCAGCTCGCCGCTGCGGTGTTTGCGCTGGGTGCGAATGCGACCCACGTGTTCGCCGGCCACCACGCGGCGCACCAGGTCGCTCTGTTCGGCTTGACGAGCCTCGCTGGCAAGCATCGAGATGGGGTGGCCGATCGATTCGTTGGCGGTCCAGCCAAAAAGACGTTCAGCACCGGGATTCCACTCGGTGATGTTGCCGTCGAGGTCGACGCAAATCATCGCGTCGTTGCTGGATTGCACGACCTGTGCGAGACGTCGAATGTGGCGCTCAAGGTCGCGACGGACGCTGACATCGCGCACAACGCCCGTGAAATACGTCTCGCCGTTCGCGTGCCAGGTCGAAAGGCTCAGCTCGATGAAGAAGTGGCTGCCATCACGCCGCATCCCTTCGAACGTTCCAGAAGGTCGCAAGCGGGCGGCAGGTTCGCCTTTCAACCGGCGGCGCAGCCCCTCTTCGTGCCCCACCCGGTAGATCTCCGGCATCAGGAACGTGAGCTTGCGCCCGATGACCTCGGCCTCCTCGTAGCCAAACAACTCCTCGGCGGCCGGATTGAACTGCCGAATGCGTCCCGTGGCGTCGATCGTGATCACGCCGTCGGGCACAGCGGCAAGCAGCGCCCGAGCCTGGGCTTGCATCCATTGCAGCGGTGGGGTCGGCGGTGTCACGTCGTCCGTCATAGCAAATGGGCCTGCCATCAATGGCGAGAGCTTCGAATCGGCTTGGGTTGGTTGCGCGCAGGGTACGCGGGTGCCCGGCCAAAAGCGAAACCGCCCCGGGAGCGATCCCGAGGCGGCTATTGGCGAATTGTTCTCTCGAGAGAGCTCAGCCTTGGAAGCCCTGGGGGCCAGGACCGGACTCGAAGTTGAGGCTCTCTTCCAGGTACGGGTCGTTTTTCGGCAGCAGCGGCGCCTTCTCGAGCATCTTCAGGACGACGAGGACAAACAGACCGCCAAGCGAGGCCATGGCGCCGATCTCTGTGAGGCCGAAGAACGGGCCGTGAACGTCGGCGTTGGCGTGGTGGGCCGCGAAGTGCGACGTGGCCGGCATGACCTGCAGGTAGAGGTCGAGCCAGTGACCGACGATGAGCGTGCACGCGACGATGAACAGCACCTTGGGGTTCTGCTTGTTCTTGACCGGCAGCAGCGTCAGGAAAGGAATCGCCCAGTTCAGCATCGGGTTGAGCAAGAAAAGGACCATCCAACCGCCCTGGTTACGAGCGATGAAGTAGCCGGTCTCTTCGGGGATGTTGCTGTACCAGATGAGCAGGTACTGGCTGACCCAGATGTATGCCCAGAAGGTCGAAAACGCGAACATCATCTTGCCGAGGTCGTGCAGGTGCACCTTGGACACGTAGCCGAGGTAGCCCGCGCGCTTCATGCCCAGCACGAAGAGAGTCAAGGTCGACGCCGCCGCGACAAACATGCCGATGAACTGGTAGACGCCGAACATGGTCGAAAACCAGTGGGGTTCGAGGCTCATCAGCCATTCGAGCGACGAGAACGTCACGCTCAGGCCGTAGAAGACCAGGAAGAGGGCACCGAGGCGGACGCAGGTGGTGGTGCGGTCGTCCTTGCCGTCGGCGTCTTGCTTGAGGGACTGTGCGCGCATCGCCATCGTGAAGCCGATCCAGCCGAGGAAGACGACGAACGTGATGATGTAGAACGACGTCGGGTTGAGCAGCGCCGATTTGTGCTGCAGTAAGTGATCGTTGGCGACGATGTTGGGGTGGCTCCACTCGTACAGGTCGTGCATGCCGAACACGCCGATGACCAGGAACGTCAGCAAGCCGATCGGCAGGTACGTCGTCATCGCCTCGGTGATGCGCTTGATGACCGGCCACCAGCCGGCGTTGGTGACGTAGTACAGCGCCATGATGACGCCCGCGCCCAGCGCCACGCCGGTGGCGTAGTGGCTGGCGAGCAGCATGTTGGACCAGCCGCGCCACGGCGCCGAGATGATCCCGTAAGCGAGCAATGCGCTGCCCACAACCAGCGCACCGATCGCGCCCATGACGGCGCTCTTCGGAGCCTGGAAGGAGGTGTCGGCCGGAGCTTGGACGATATGATGGCTACCCATGTTCGAGTACTCCTTTTACCGGCCACCACGTGCGGCTTTTTGGAGCTCGCGCACGTAGAGGATGATCTTCCAGCGGTCGTCTTGGCTGATCTGGCTAGCGTAGCTGCCCATCATGCCGCGGCCGTAGCTGATGATGTGGAAGATGTGGCCGTCCTTGTATTCGGTGGGACCGCCGGCGTGGATCGGGAAGCCGGGCATGCCGCGTTGGCTCACCGGTCCGTCACCCTTGCCTTCAACGCCGTGACACGGCACGCAGAAGGTCGTGTATCCCCACTTGCCGCGCGCGACGTCTTCCGCTTTGGGCTTGGCCCGGTATTTCTTGGGCATGAAGGGGTTTTGCAGCTCTTCGCCGGCCTGCTTCGCCTCTTCCTTGTGGCCCTTGTAGTGCAGCGGCGTGAAGCCGCGCGGGATCGTGCCTTCGGGCGGGGTCTGCAGCGTGCGACCGCCGGGGAGGAACTCGCTCTCCGCCTGCGATTCGGCGGCTGACGAGAACACCATGTGGTTGATCCACGGGGCGATCTGGTAGTTGGGCTGATCCTGCACGTGGCAGCCGGTCGTGAGCGACCCGACAGCGAGCAGAGGCAGCAACGTCATTCGCCACGGCATCATCGAGGACAACTTCATTAGCGGCGACCCTCCACCGTGTAAATCTCCGACGCGCCGTGCTGGTTGAAGATTTCGCGCGCGGCGTCTTCGTTCCAGCTGTCGGCTTCGGGATCGAGCACCAGCGCGAACCGGTCATCGGTCACGCCGTCGAGCAGCAGTTTGGGCTTCTTGCCCGGGTAGAGCGCCCGGTAGACCAGGAATGTGAGCACCGTCAGATGGCCGCAGCAGAGCACCGTCAGCTCGAAGAAGACGGGCACGAACGCGGGCCAGGGCAGGAACGGCTTGCCGCCGATGACGATTGGCCAGCCTTTCCAGATCGGCACCATCTCGAAGTCGACGTACTGGGTGTGCACCTGCAGCGAGAACGCCAGGAACAGGCCGAAGCACGCCCAGCCAAAGGCCGCATACGTCAGCCACGAGCGCTTGATGCCCTGAGCGACGTCGAGATTGTGAACCGGGTACGGCGTGAACGCGTCGTGGATCGGCAGGCCGCCCTCGCGCGCCGCTTGCGTGACCGAGAGGATCTGCGCTTCCTCGGTGAAGATGCCGACGAAGAACTCCTTGACGGCGCTCGCCGGCGCTTCGACCTCGGCCTTGAGCGCGTCGTAACGGGATACCTCAGACATGGACATCCTCCTTGGCCGCCGGCTGCGGCACCAGGCCGTCGACGCTACCCGCTGCGGGGGCGTCCTCGATGTGCGCGTGCGGCTGGGCGTAGGACGAGACGAGCTTCACTTCGGCGATCGAGACGGTGGGCAGCGTCCGCACGAAGAGGAAGTAGGCTGTAAAGAAGAACCCTAACGTGCCCACAAACTCGGCATATTCGACCCAGGTTGGGTCGTACTGGGTCCAGCTGCTGGGCAGGTAGTCGCGGTGCAGCGACGTCACGATGATGACGAAGCGCTCAAACCACATGCCGATGTTGACGAAGATGCTCATGATGAAGACGAGCTTCACGTTGCGGCGGGCGGCCCGGAACCAGAAGATCTGCGGCGACAGGACGTTGCAGGTGAACATCGTCCAGTAGGCCCATGCGTAGGGACCCTGGGCGCGCGTGCTGACGAAGACAAAGCCCTCGTAGTTGCTGCCCGAGTACCAGGCCATCAGGAACTCGGTGGAGTAGGCGAGACCGACCAACATGCCGGTGGTGAGCACGATCTTGGCCATGTTGTCGATGTGGTCGATCGAGATGATGTGCTCGAGTTTCTGCGTCGTTCGCGCGATGCAGAGCAGGGTCAGCACCATCGCAAAGCCCGAGAAGAGCGCGCCTGCGACGAAGTAGGGCGGGAAGATCGTCGTGTGCCAACCGGGGATGACCGAGGTCGCGAAGTCCATCGAGACGATGGTGTGAACCGAGAGAACCAGCGGCGCGGCGAGACCGGCGAGGACCATGTAGACGACTTCGTAGTGCGCCCAGTCCTTGTTGGAGCCACTCCAGCCGAAGCTCAGGATGCCGTAGATGGTCTTCTTGACGCGGCTGTTGACGCGGTCGCGGAAGGTGGCGATGTCCGGGATGATGCCGACGTACCAGAACACGCAGGAGATGCTGAAGTAGGTCGAGATCGCGAAGACGTCCCACATCAGCGGCGAGCGGAAGTTGACCCACAGCGGGCCGCGCATGTTCGGGATCGGAGCGACCCACCACCAACCGAACCACGGCCGGCCCATGTGGATGAAGGGGTAGGTGGCGGCGCAGATGACCGCGAGGATCGTCATCGCCTCTGCGGAGCGGTTGATGGACGTACGCCAACGCTGCCGGAAGAGGTAGAGAATCGCCGAGATGGCGGTGCCTGCGTGACCGATGCCGACCCACCAAACGAAGTTGGTGATGTCAAAGCCCCAGCCGACGGTCTTGTTCAGACCCCAGGTGCCGATGCCGACATAGAACTGGATGGCGAGCGCGACGAGGCCCCACGCGAGCGCAGCTGCCGAGATCAGGAAGCCAGCCCACCACAGCGGGTGCGGCTTGACCTCCATCGAATGCACGATGTCATCGGTGATCTTGGCGAGCTTGGGGTTGCCCTTGATCAGCGGATAACGAAGTCGTGAAAGGGGAGCGGACATTCTCTATCCCTCCTTCTTTTCGCCGTGACCGGCGGGTGCTTTGGGTTTGGCGGCGGCGGGTGGCGCGGCTTCATCCCGGTTGCGGACCTTGACGAGGTAGCCGATGGACGGGCGCGTGCCGATCTCTTCGACCAGGCGGTAACGACGCGGGTCGTCCCACTTCTTGCGAACAGCTGACTTCTTGTCGTTGACGTTGCCAAAAGTGATGGCCTGCGTCGGACACGACTGCGAGCAAGCGGACTGCACGAGGCCGTCCCAGATGCGCTCCTTGCCGGCTCGAATCGCGTCGGACTTGCCGCCCTGGATGCGCTGAACGCACATCGAGCACTTTTCCATCACACCGCGGCTGCGCTTGACGATGTCGGGGTTGAGGGCGAGGCGAACCATGTCGGCGTCGCGCTTGCCGTACATCTCGGTGTCTTCGGGGTAGTTGAACCAGTTGAAGCGGCGCACCTTGTACGGGCAGTTGTTGGCGCAGTAGCGGGTGCCGATGCAGCGGTTGTAGGCCATCGCGTTGAGGCCTTCGGACGTGTGCACCGTCGCGAGCACCGGGCAGACGTTTTCGCACGGCGCGTTTTCGCAGTGCTGGCACATCACCGGCTGGAAGATCACGTCCGGGTTGTCGGCGATCGCGAGCAGGTCGGGCTGCGTCGGGTCCCAATCGTAGCCACCTTCGGGCGGCTGGTTTTCGGCCTTCTCGGCGTAGTAGCGGTCGATGCGCAGCCAGTGCATGTCGCGGTAGGTCGCGACCTCGGTCTTGCCGACCATGGGCACGTTGTTCTCGAGCGAACACGACACCACGCACGCGCCACAGCCGGTGCACGCGTTGGGGTCGATGACCATGTGCCACTTGTAGTCCTTGCTGTAGTCGTGGCGGTCGCCCCAAACGGACTTGCCTTCGATCGGGGTGGCTTCGACCGAGGGCTTGTCTTGCTTGTTGTCGCGGCGCAGGGCCTTGTGCAGCGTGATGTTGCCGGCGGCCTGGTCCTTCTGCCACGCGGCAAGGGTCGTTTCGCGGACGATGTCGCGGTGTTCGGCGCTGGGGTGCAGCTGCAGGAACGCGAGCTTCTCGGACGCGCCGGCCTTGCTGACATCGGCCTTGCCGGACGTGGAGGCGGGCCAGGCGTCCTGACCGACACCGTTGCCGATGCGACCGACCTTGGTGCGTCCGTAACCGAGCGCGACCGCGACGGCGCCGTCAGGCAGACCGGGGCTGAGCACAACCGGCAGGTCCAGCGACGCGCCGCCGGCCTTGACCGCGACGTGATCGCCGTTGGCAACGCCGAGCGCCTGGGCGGTCTTGGGCGAGATGCATGCGTAGTTGTCCCACGCGACGCGCGAAAGCGAACCGGGCAGCTCGTGCAGAAACGGGTTGTTGCTGCCGTCGGGGCCAACGCCGTTCTTGGTGTACAGCACCAGCTCGTACTTGCCGGCTCCGGTCTTGGCGGCGGCACCAGCGACGGCTTTCGCGGCGCCATCGGCGTTCCAGGAGGCGGCCGTTGGCGCGGTGATCTTCTTTTCGACGCGTTTTTGGGTGCGCGCGGGCTCGGGCTTGAGCGCAGCGGTCGCCTTGGCGATGGCCTCTTCGAGCGCGCTCCGCTCTTTCCTCTGCTTGCGGCCGGTCAGCGTCTCGAGCTTGGCCTTGTCGCCCGCGATCGCGTCGGACTGCTTCTTCCAGGCGTCCCACTCGGCGTTGGCGGTCTCGACCTCGACCTCGCCGAAGGTACCGGCCTGCACGGTCGCCGAACCGTCGTGAACGGCCTTGTCCCAGAACTTGAGAAAGCCTCCGTCTTGCGACTTGGCCCGCGGGAACACGGCCTTGTTCCAGGTCTCTTGCACGTGAACGCGCATCGGGCTGCCGATTCCGGCCAGGCCGAGCAGCGTCTCTTCCCACTGCTTGTTGTCGAACATCGGCCGGACGAGCGGCTGGCGGATCGACACCGTGCCCGGAACGTGCTCCGCGTCGCCCCACGACTCGAGGAAGTGGGTGGTCGCGCCGATCATCTTGGCGACGCTGGCGGTCTCATCTTTGCGCTGCGACAGGGCGATGGACACCTTGGCTTTGCCGATGGCGGCGGCCCACTTCTTGCCGTCGGCGCTGGCGTACGCGGGGTTGACGTCGGCGAGGATGAGGCCGGTCACGCCGCCCGACTGGACGTCCGCGAGGAGCTTGGCCACGGCCGCGTCGTCCTGACGTCTGCCGCCAAAGGGGTTGGTGATATCGAGCGTTTTGCCGTAGTTGCCGAGCGCTTCGTTGATGGCGTTGACCGCGGCCTGGACGGCGACGTCCGTACTATCGGAGACGACGAGCGACTTGCCCTTGTTGGCCTGCAGGAGCTTGGCGATCGCGGTGACGTGCGCGGCGTTCTTGCCGGCGTTGCCCGTGACCTTGACCTTGTCGCCGGCGACGGCCGCCGCGAGGGCGAAGATCATGCCGCGCTGTTCGGACGGCAGGATCTTGATGCGCTTGTCGGCGCTCGCGCCGGTCGACGACAGCCGGGTTTCGATCTGCCAGTGGGTGCTCATCGACTTCTTGGACGCGTCGATGCGGCGGTTCTTCGACCATTGCGCGGCGAATCGAACGGGCGCGATCCACGACCCGAGGAAGTCGGCCCCGAAGGCGACGATCGCGTCGGCCTTGCTGAAGTCGTAGTTGGGGATGGCGCTGTTGCCGTGTGTGGCCGCGTGGGCCGCGGTGATCGCGCCCGAGCTGACCGGCTCGAAGACCACGTGGCGCGCGCCCTTGTACTTGGCGGTGAACGCGTCGATCGCGGCGAGCGTGCCGGGACCGCTGACCGGGCGGGTGACGACCGCGAGACCGGCGCCGTTGCCGTCGTACGCCTTGAGCGCAACCGCGGCGGATTTCAGGAACTCGCCGAACGCGACAGCTTTGCCGCCGACCTCGGATTTCTTGATGCGATCGCCGTCGTACAGGTCGATGACACTGCCCTGGCCGCGCGCGCACACGCCGCCTTCGTTGATCGGATTGCCACCGTTGCCTTCAACCTTCACCGGGCGGCCGTCGCGGGCCTTCATCAGCAGACCGCAGCCGGCGTCGCACGAACCGCAAACCGTGGCGTACCAGGCGGCGACACCGGGCGTGACCTCTTCGGGCTTGTTGACGTACGGGATGACCTTTTCGACCGGGCGGCGAGCGCAGCCGGTGGTGACACTCGCGGCGGCGAACGTCGTGCCGACCAGCTTCATGAAGTCGCGGCGGCCGAGCTCGTCGCCCGCCGTGGGCACGCCAAACTCGACGTCGCGCACGGCCGCAGCCGACGTGTCACCGGTCAGCTCCTCGACGCTCTGGAAATACTTCCGAGCGGCGGGGTGGATGTTCTTGGGGTTGTTGTTGCCGTCCATCGCTCTTTTTCCCCCGGGCGCCCTCGTGTGGGGCGTCTATCCGGTGTCTCGTGCTGTCGCGCTGCCGTCTTCGGGCGCTGCCGTTGCGGCGTTTGCCGCTAGTAGTGGCAGGACGCGCAGTCGAGCTTGGCGTTGATATTCTTGCCCTGCATGTGCGGCGGCGGGTTGCGCGTGTACTCGCGGTGGCAATTGACACACCAGCCCATGGCCAGCGTGTTGTACTGCCGCACGACATCCATCTCGTGGATGGGGCCGTGGCACGTCTTGCAGTCGACACCCCGGTTCACATGCCGGCTGTGGTCGAAGTAGACGAAGTCAGGCAGCTTGTGAATGCGGATCCACTTGATCGACTCGCCGCTGTCATACGCCTTCTTGATCTTCTTGATCTCGGGCGAGTTGACCTTCACCGTCTTGTGGCAATTCATGCACACATTCACCGGTGGAATGCCGGCGTGGCGACTCTTTTCGGCGCCAAAGTGGCAATACTTGCAGTCGATGCCGAGCTCTCCGGCATGCAGACGGTGCGAGTAATTGATGGGCTGAGCAGGTTCGTAGCCCTTTTGGTAGCTCGGAAGCTGTCGTTCGGTGGCATCGCAGGCAGCGAGCATCGAAAGGCAGAGGAGCAGAAGGGCCGACCTCGTGAACGTCGATTGCGTCATGACGGTCCGACTCGCGAGACGGTTGGGCCGCGCGTCGAAAAAGCAGGACCGCAAACGGGTCCCCTGCGCGCGAACGGGCGTCTTATCTACCAAAAGGTGCCGGAAGTCCAGCCGATGCGGGCCTGCGATTCTTCGGCGGGCGACACAATCTTTAAATCGCGCGCGTGAGGCGCGCATACCCACATTCGCCGCGACGCCAGGCACGTCGCGAAGTGATCTCAGAACGCGCGCCTACTTGATCCAGACCTCGACATTATCGACGCCAAAGCTCTCGTCTGTCGGGCTCTGGTTCAGAGACGAGCAGGCGCTCACGCGGACCTTGCTGCCCGTGTGATTGCGCGTGGTGTCGAGCTTGTGCACCTGGTCTTCGTGGCAGCTGCCGCCGTTGCCGCAGTAGTTGGTCTTGAGGGTCCACGAGCAGTTGGAGAGGTTCTTGCTCCAAAAGTTGCTGCCGTCGATCTGAGCGCGCGCGTTTTCGCCGTCCCAGCTGTCGATCGCGATGTAGTCCATCTTCACCCGCAGCTGGGTGTGGGTCGCGAGAAGGTTGAAGTCCTTGCTGACACAGCCGTTGCCGAACTTGCCGTAGCCGCCGAGGATCTGACCGAGCGATCCGCAGGTGGTGCGCGCCGAGCTCGACCAGCCCTCGTGGTTGCTGGTGAACGTGTCGACATCGATTCGGGTCCAGCCGCCGTTTTTCATGTCGCAGCGGTACTTGGCGGCGTTGCTCTTGTTGCCGCCGTCGAGATCGAGCCAGTAGTCACCGTCGGCGAGGCCGGGGTAATCCTCGTGCAACTTGGCGCAACTCGACGCGGCGTCCGCCTGGCTGCTGCCGTCCGGAGCGCCGGTGAGCGGGGCCCAGGCCTTGCCGTTGCAGCCGAGGAACTTCTTGCCGTTGAACTGGATCGCGCCCGCGTTTGCCGCCGTGCACTTGGCCGCGTCCTTGCCGGCCCGCAGCGACCCGGTAGCGACGACGTTGCCCTTGACCCACAGGTTGCCCCAGACCTCGAAGTCCTTGGTGGCGGCGACCTTCTGCCCCGACAGCGTCTGGGTGGTGACCGACCACGCCACGATCCGCCCATCGGTCTTGTTGTTGAGGTAGGCCTGGTCGATGACGTGCAGGGTCCACTTGCCTTTGGCGTTCTTGCCGATCCACGCGCCGAGATCGCCGGACACCTGTTTGGCCGGTGGGAACGTGAGGTTGAGCTTGGTGCCCTTGTTCGCCCCGGCGTAGAGCGTGTGGGTCTTGCCCGCGGGGTCGATGAGGTTGACCTTTACCTTGTCGACTTTGCTGTTCTCGACGCTGAACGACACGGTCAGCTTCTGCGCCAGGCCGACATCGGGAAAGGTGATCGTGTCTTTCACGCCGAGCGGGCTGTTGTCGATGATCGGTACGGCCTTGGTGCTCTTGGCGGAGTCGTTGAACTGGTTGCTCAGCAGATCGTTGCTGATCTCGTTGAGACCGTCGGCGGGCAAAGCGCTCGGGTCCAGGGCCGGCACACAGACGAGCGACCCATCTTTATTAATGCCGCGCACGACGTGGCCCTTCTTGGCGCATGCGCCCGCCGGGATCTTCAGACCGGTGAGTTTGCTGCCATCGCCCACGAAGCTGTTCGCCGCGACGGTCTTGGCTTGCACGGTGTCGGAGACGAGCGCCTTGGTGGTGATCTTCGCGGCCTTGATGGCGCGCCCCCCGAGGTCGAGATCGCCGTCGAACTTGAGCGCCTTGACCGACACGCAGCCGGTACACGCAAGGTTGGCTGCCGTGGCGGCGACGAGCGCGGTGGGAACGCTGTGCAATCGGCTGCGGGCAAGCTCGGGTTCGCCGGCGACGGAAACGCCCAACCAGAGCATTTTTGCGCCGGCGACAAGGGCGGCGGAGACGGGTTTGGTCACGCCCAGCGCGTGCTTGAATGCGCCCTTGGACACCTTGAGGGTGGCGGCCTCGGACCACAGCGCTTTGCCGCCGCTGGCCGCCGCATAGATCGCGAAGTTGGCCTTGTAGTTGCCGTCGGTGACCGGCCCGCCCGCCTTGTTGTGCAGCGCGCCGCCGATCGCGATGGTTCCCGGAACTGCGGTCACCGTCACCGGCACCGCGAGGGCGCAAGCCAGCACCACCATCATGCTCAAGCGTTTCATCTCGCCCTCTCGCCTCGCCATCGCTGGCCAACCCGTCGCTTTCATCGCCGCTTTCATCACTTCGTCCAAGCCCGCAGCCAGCCGTACCAGCCGAGCTCGATCGCAACTTTGCCGCCCGTCTGCTGCCCGATCGCGACGTCACCGACGTTGCCATCGACCCCGATCGAGCCCTTGCCAACGCCGGTGTTCACGTGGCCCACCGTCACGCAGAGCGTCGCCCCGGCGACCTTGCATCCGCCGTCGGTGATGCCGTCGCAGTCGTCGTCTTTGCCGTCGCATTTCTCGGGTTTGACCGGCGTGACCTGACCGATGCACGGGCCGAGCTTGGCGGCCTTGTCGCACGCCCGCTTGCCGCTGACGCAGGTCCCCTTGCCGACCGTGTTCTTGGGCCCGCCGTAACAGGGCACGGTGTGACCGACCTTTGCGTTCGTCAGGCAGCCTTTCTTGGCGTCGCAGCTGTCGGCCGTGCACACGTTGCCGTCGTCGCATTTCTTCGGCGCGCCCGCGACGCACCCCCAGCCGGACTTGTTGGCCCCGCACACGTCGCCGACCGAACACGCGTCACCGTCGTCGCAGCTCTTGTCCTTGTTGGCGGCCACGAGCGCGCAGGTGCCGGTCTTGGGCTGGCAGGTGTTCGTGTGACAAGCGTCGGCTTTCTTCGCATCGCAGATAACCACCGTCTTCAGGTCGACCTTGCACTGGTAGGGCAGCTGTTGTTTGGCGCAGTGGAGGGTGCCGTTGCAGGGGTTGCCGTCCTCCTTGGCCTTGCAGTCGGCGTCCTGCTGACAGCCGCAGACGTTGTTGCCCGACTTGCATTTGCCGAGCACGCACGCGTCCTTGACGGTGCATGGGTTGGCGTCATCGCACGGCGACGTGTTGGCGACGGTCTGACAGCCCATCTTGGCGTGGCACGGGTTATCGGTGCAGGGGTTGCCGTCTTCACAAGCGCGCTTCTTGCCGGCTTTGCAGAACCCGGCGGCGCAGGTGTCGCCGAGTGTGCACACACTGCCGTCATCGCAGGGCGTGCCGTTCTTGGCGCCCGCGTTGTAGCCGCATTTGCCGGTCTTGGTGTCGCAGGCGTCGGCCGTACACGCGTTGCCGTCGTCGCACGTCTTCTTCTTGCCGGCGATGCACACCTTGTTGCTGCAGCCGTCGGCGACCGTACAGGCGTTGTCGTCGGCGTTGCAGGACGCGGTGTTCGCGGTGTGCTGACAGCCCTTCTTGGCGTCGCACGCGTCGTTGGTACACGGGTTGACGTCGTCGCACTTCGCGGTGGGTCCGGCCTTGCAGCTTCCCGCGACGCACGCGTCGTTGCTGGTACACACGCTGCCGTCGGCGTCACAGGGCTTGCCGTCTGCGACCGCGATGAGCCCGCATTTGCCCGTCGTCTTCCCGCAGCGATTGACCTGGCACACATCGCTCGAAGCCGCGCAGGTCACCACGGTCGTCTTGTCGATCTTGCACACCGGCTTGGCGCCGGATTGGTCGCAGACCAGGGTCCCGTTGCACGCGTCGCCGTCTTCTTTGGCCTTGCAGTCGGCCGTGGTCTTGCACGCGCAGGTGTATGTGCCGCCCTCGCAGGTCGCCTTGCCGGCAGTGACGGCGCAGGCGTCGTCGGAGGTGCAGATGTTGCCGTCGTCGCAGCCCGCCCCGGCCTTTCCGTCGTGCGTGCAGCCGGTCTTCTTGGCGCAGCCGTCGGTCGTGCACGGGTTGTTGTCATCGCACTGGGTCGCGGTCTTGGCGATCCCCACACACGCGCCGCCTTTGCAGCCGTCCTTGTCGGTGCAAAGGTTGTTGTCGGTACAAGGCGCGGCGTTGTCGGCATGCACACACCCCTTGCCCGGTTTGCCTTTCTTGCCGCCGTCGCACGAGTCGTCGGTGCAGGGGTTGGCGTCGTCGCAGCTGACGGCCTTGCCGGTGCAGAAGCCGCCGTCGCACGCGTCCTTGGCGGTGCAGGGGCTGGCGTCGTCGCAGGGCGCGGCCGTGTTCTTGTAGGCGCATTTGCCGGTCGCGAGATCGCACTTGGCGAGCACGCACGGGCCGCCGTCGGGACATGCTTTGGCGCCTCCGGTCTGACAGGCCCCAGCTTTGCAGGCGTCGCCGAGCGTGCACGGATTGCCGTCGTCGCACGCGCCGCCATCAGCGTTGGTGACGGTGCATCCGTTGGCCGGATCGCAGGCGTCCACGGTGCAGCCGTTGCCGTCATCGCAGTTCTTGGCCTTGCCGGGGGTACAGACGCCGACCTTGCACGCGTCCTTGACGGTGCACGCGCTGCCATCGGCGTCGCAGGGTCCGTCGATCGCGTTGTGGATGCAGCCCACCTTGCCGCCCGCAGCCGCGTTGCAGCCGTCAGCCGTGCAGGCGTTGTTGTCGTCGCACGTGTCTTCGTCGGTCTTGCCGTCGCAGTCGTCGTCGATCCCGTTGCATTTTTCGCCGGTCGGGTCGGGCCCGATGCACGCGGTCAGGCCGGTTGCGTCACACGAACGCGTGCCTTCGCATGAGCTCACGACCTCGCCCTTGGCGTTCTTCTTTTGGATCGAACACACGGTGGTCAGCTTGAGCGACTTGGCCCGTTCGCTGCAGGAGCACGCCGCCGCCTGGCCCTTGTCATCCACCGCGACGCATTGTTTGACCGCGGTGCCTTCGATCGACTTGACGGCCTGGCATGCGTAGTCGGTCGGGCACCCGGCATCATCGGCGCACGAAACACCGCAAAACGCGCCATTTGCGCCCCGGTCGACACACGCGTTGTTGGTAAAGCCGAGCGTCTGGCAAGCCGCCGACTTGGCGCACGGCTCGCACAGTCGATCGAAGCTGGGCACGCAGATCGTGACCGAATCGCCGCCGCCCGCGCTGATCGCGACGCAGGAAAACCCGCTGGGGCAGGAATCGACGCACTTGCGCGCGCATTGTTTGGCGGTCCCCACGTCGATGCAGTGACCGTTGTCGCAGTCGTTGTTGGACGTGCACACACAGCCGGGGTCGCCGGGGCAATCCGGACCGCTGTCCGCCGTCGCGATGTCTTCGCCGCCCGAATCGACCGGTTCGTCGCTGTCGACGTTGGTTGTCCCCGCGTCCTTCGCGCCCGAATCGTCGCCGATCGCGCCCAGGTCGTTGGCGATTGTCGAATCGACGCCAGCGGGGCCATCGACGCCGCCATCGGCGTCATCTCCGCACGCGGCCAACACCGTCAGCGCGACGAGAAGCGGCAAAACCGCGCAGGGATGGGTGCGAGCGTGTGTCATCAAGTCCGAGGAGGCGGCGCCATCGTAACAACGACCGAGGCCACGCTCAATGGACCGCTACCCGCGGGTGGAGAACAGCGTCTCGGGGCTGAACCCGCTCGCGCGGGCGTACCATTGGATCGGCGGGCCTGAATCGGCGTAGAGAAAGGCGGTCTCCGGACCGTAGGACGAGTTGGGCAGCTGCCATTGCACCTTGGCGACCGACCGGTTGATGCCGGGCAGCTTGCGGGCGTCGACCACCTTCGCGACCGACTTCTGACCGATGAGGTGCTGCAGCCACGCGATCACGTCCCGTGTGTCGTCGGCCTCGTTCATCAGCGCGCCGATCATCTCCGCGCCGGCCGGGTTTCCCGAAAACGCCTGGTGCGCGATCAGGTTGATGGCGATAACCGAATCCATGGCGTCGGCGTCTTTGTCGAGCGCGTCGAAATGCAGCAGCGCCGGCGCCTTGCCAGCGAGCCAGGCGGTGACATGGCCGGCGGATTCGGAGATCGCGGCTAGCTTCCAGTCGGCCCCGACGACGAGCGCGTGGACCGAGGTAACGACCTTGCCCTTGCGAACGAGGTCCAGCGGGACTGCGGCGCGACGGGGCGCGGCCTGAATGTCGCCTTCGCCGATCGCGAGCTGGTAGCCGAGGCGTGGATGTCCGGCGCGACTGAACAAGCGGCCGATGCCGTTGCCGTGGTCGATTTCCCAGCCGTCTTCGGTGACGACGGCGCGCGCGGCCTCGCTATCGAAGTTGTTGGTTGCGTCGACAAACGCCTGCACGGCGGCCTCGGGGCCGTTGACTCCGCTCACGGGTGCTCCTGTGTGGTTTGCGAACTTTTATACGCCCATCAACCCGCGGGCCTGGCCGTCCTGCTTGCCGTCGAGGGCCCACAGGATGTCGTCGGAATCGACGTGATCGAGCAGGTCGCTCATCGTGCCGGTCGCGGCGCAGTGGCGCAGGATGACGATGATGCGGTCCTCGTCGGCGTTGGTGCACGACCCGGACATCATGGTCTCGATCATCTTGGCCTGCTCTTTGACGCCAACGACCTTGTGGGCGTTCTTGTCGACCGCGTCGCGGACCCTGTTGTCGGCGCCGAGCCACTCCCAGAAGGAGTCCCACATCTCGATGCCCTTGCCGACGATCGCCTTGAGCTGTTCGGTCGCGTACTCCTTGAGCATGTCGGTCATCTCGCCGAGCACGATCAGCGCGAACTTCGGACCCTCGACGATGTCGACCGAGATCTTCACCTTGCCGCCGAGGCCGACGCCCCAGGTCACGTTCGCCTGGGTCATGAAGTCGAACTTGCCGCCGCGTAACCCGATCGACGCCTTGGCCGCGGCGCCAGCACCGGCGCTTCCTTCGACCATCGCCTCGATGCCAAACAGCGCGACCTTGCCTTGTTTGCCCCACTCGAACAGCCACTCCATGACCTGTTGGACCTGTTCGTCAGCGCCCATCTGGTTGAGCACCCAGCCAAGCCCCGGACACACGAGATCCGCCATCTTGATGATGGTCTGGATGCCGGTGTTGATCTTGCCCTTGTAGGCGGCGGGTTTTTGCTTGTCCCACTCGAGCGCGACACCGACTCCGAGCGTCAGCTTGGCGCCCGCGAAGACGTCGACACCGGCCATCACGGCCTGCTCGTCGATCTTGGGTTGGTCGGGCGACATCTTGCCGACGTTGGCCTTGAGCTGCGCCTTGCCCTCGACGCCGATCATGCCCTTGGCGGTCAGGAAGAGCGTGCCCATCATCTTCTCGCCCATGAAGTTGAAGGGGATACTCCACTCCCACTTCTCCTGGACATCGACGAGCGTGGCTTTGCCCTCGGCGGTGACATCGGCTTCGACGCCGGTGCTGCTGACGGTCGCTGTGGCCTTGACCTCGCCGCCTGCGTGCAGCGCGTTGGTTTCGCCCGAGTTCTTGGAGCCGAGAAAGCCCTCTTCATTCTCGTGTTTTTCGTGCAGGACGGCGGCGTCGCCCTTGGCCAACGATTTTTCGGCGAGCGTACCCTTGAGCTCAGTGGCGTCGGCGACCTTCTCCTTGAGGCTCTTGGGTGGCGCGTTCGGGTCGGCTTCGGGGCGCGTGGCGTGCGGGTTGGCCGATTTGGCGGTCTCGAGGTCTTTTTGCAGCGCTTGTAGCCGGTGCTTGAGCGGCGTGACCGGTCGTCCCTTACCGCCGGCGCGGCGCTTGGCGCGGATGCCCTCGATGCGTTCGTCGAGCGCCTTCATCTCGGTCTCGATCTCGGCGATGCGGGCCCGTTTTGCGCTGTTGCTGCTGACCTCGCGGATCTCGGTTTCGAGCGCGGTGAACGCCAGCTTGATCTCGCGCTCTTCCTTGTCCTTGGTCTCGCCCTCGGGCGCGGCCTTGTCGGCAACTTCGGAGACGGCGTTGGCGGTCTCTTCGTCGACGGTCGCGGGCTCGGATGTGCTGACAACGGTCTCGTCATCGAGCAGGTGGTAGGTGTGACCGGGGTCGTCGGGGTTGATCTGCGCGGACGGGAACGTGTCGACAACGCGGGCCTGCCACGAGCTCGGTGCTTCCCCGACCGCATGGGCCGAGAGGTCGCGGGTCGTCAGGTCCTCTTCGGGCTTGAACTTCTTGAGGCCGGCCTTGTCGTAGTTGCCGCCGTAGGGCGCGGGCGAGACCTGCTTTTTCTGCTCGCCGTAGGGCGAACGGCCGAGGTTGTCGGCGATGCGTTCGGCGCGGATGAGGTCGGCGGTCTTGCGCGGCTGCGTGCCGGCACTGGCGGATGGTCCAGCGGCGCCAGGTCCGGCGCTGCCTACCTCGGGGCCGCGTGATTGCTCTTCGGCTTGCGGCGCTTCAGCTTGCTCGGGCGCATTTTGCTCGGTCTCGTGAGCGGACATGGGCAACTCCGTTCGGTCGCGCGTGCGTGCGTGGCGTCAAACGTAGGATCGACCCGTGCAATCCACAACTACGAAGCCACTTTGCGCCGCACGGGCCGGGGACAGGATCCTCCGATCCGTCATCGGCGGGCCCATCCACGTCGATCGTGTGCTTGAAGTCGAGGCTCATGATTCTGAATCTCTCATTGTTCTGAATCTCTCATTGTTCTGAATCTCTCATTGTGTTGTCCGGGTGCGGGTCAGGCGTAGTTGGCGGCGGCCTTGCGGGCGTCTTCGGCGAGCTCGTCGCGCAGCGCTTGGGGCTGCATCACTTCGCACAAGTAGCCGTAGCTGCGCAGCCAAACGCGCAACTGGACGGTGTCATGGAGCGTCGCGCAGATCTGTACACGGCCGTCGTCGGCGACGCTGCTTGTCTGGTCGGCCGCGATCGGCGTCTCGAGCAAACGCACGGCGGCTCGTTCATCGAAACGCGCGACGAGGTGGATCGGATCGGCGCCGAGCTTGAACGCGAATTCACCGGCGTCGATGTAGGCGTCGAGATCGAAGTCTTCGGGCCCTGTCGCCACGTTGTCGGTCAGCTCCGCGGAGACAATGCGGTGAACGGCGAGCTGCTTGACGTCCTGGTAGTGCCAAAGCGTGCAGACCAGGTAGGCGATCGCGTCCCGGTAGACGAGGCCGAGCGGATTGACGACGTACGTGCGGTCGTCCTCTTCGCCACGGCGCCGGTACACGACGTCGAGCTGGCGATGAGCAGTGAGCGCATCGTGCACAGCCTCGAGCACCTCGCGGTCGATCGAAGGCGGCTGGGTTGGCAGCGTCGACGGGATGGCGCGAACGGCCCGATTCCAAGCCCCAACACCACAGTCCTGGGCCTTCTCGATCACGTTCTGACTGCGCGCGATATGAGGCTTGAGGTAGTCCACAGTCGCGTGCGGCAGCAGGTGCGCGAGGTGTTCGGAGGCGAGCACGAACGCCAGCGCTGTGTGCAGATCGATGCCCGGCACGTCAAAAAGGTTGGCGCCGCGCGCCCACGACCAACCGTTGGGCCGCTTGTTGTCGCAGATCAGCGGAAACTGCGTGCTGAGCTTGTGCAAGTCGCGCTGAACCGAGCGGATGTCGATATCAAATCCGCGCTCAGCGAGCTTGTCCCGGAGCCGCGCGGTCGACGCTTTGACGGGCGCACGAGGAACCAAGCGGAGCATCTGCCAGTGGCGCATCAAGGCATCGGACATGGCGGGAATCTCCACGAGAAGGCGAGGTTACAGACAGCGTGAAGCGGCTTGGCGACACAGGATGTCGCTTCGCAGCGCCGAATCTCACCTGAGAGCAAGCAAGACTGAACTTTCTTCCATAAAACGACAAGAATTGTCGCTCCGCAAGGTCATGGTGCCAACCGTTACGTGGGAGGGCACCATGGCGGTGACACGGTTCACAACACGCCGACAGCAACGCGCGGGCGCCAGCAAGGCCCTGTTCATTCGCAGGAGGAACAAGATGTTCAAGCGCAACAAGAAAGACCGCCACAAGCCGTATCGCGACGACCTGACGTACCTCGATGAGGAGCTGCACTGGATCGAGACGCACTGTCGCTGCCTGGTGACGCGCAAGAAGCTCGCGGCGGCCTCCAACAAGGTCGACGACTTCGATTTCGCCTCCGACCGCTACAACGAGGACGACCCGCGCCAGCTCAAGAAGCGCCTCAAGGTCTTGCAGGCCGACGCCGACGACCTCCGCGAGCATATCGACGGGCGGCTCGTGGCCCATCGTGAGGCGGGCAAGTCGCTTGCCCTGGACGCCATCTGCGAGGAATACGAGCTGGACGGTTTTGAGCGCACGGTGGTCCTGTTGGCGGCGGCGCCAGCGTTTTCGCGTCGCTTTGATGAGATCTACGGGGAGACGGACAGCAAGGGCTATTCGAGCGGTCTCACGGTCGAGGTGGTGTTCGAGTTCATGGAGCTGCCGTTCGCCGAGCGGATCGACCGGCGCGCGGCCTTTGCGCCGGGGGCCAAGCTGGTTGGCTGCGATCTCATCAAGGTCGAATGGGGACATCGCTACACGTCCCCCAAGGATCTGCTCGGCACCGACATCGACATCACCCCGCGCACCTTTGCGGCGATCCTGGGCGACAACCGTTTGCCGCACGAGTTCATGGAGTTTTCGAGCGTGGAGCCGCCGCGTTCGTCGCTCGTCAATGTGGTGCTCGATGAAGCGGACAAGCGGCGCATTCTGTCGGTGGTCGACCGCCATGCCGAGTGGCTGCAGAAGCGCGAAGAGTGGGGGTTTGATGACGTGATCGGCTACGGCCGTGGCGCGCTGATGCTTTTTTACGGCCCGCCCGGGACCGGCAAGACGATGACGGCGCACGGCGTGGCCGGACACCTGGGCAAGCGGGTGCTCAACGTCGATATCCCGACGTTCCTGGGCAACTCCGAAGCGGAGCGCTTCCTGCCGGCGCTTTTTCGCGAGGCGCGGTTGCAGGATGCGGTGCTGTTCTTTGACGAGTGCGAGGCGCTTTTCGGATCGCGGCGCAACGGCAACCTGCTGATGACATTGCTGTTGACCGAGATCGAGCGGTTCGAGGGCGTCGCGATCCTGGCCACCAACCTGCCCGACGCGCTGGACGAGGCGCTGGACCGCCGGATCCTGGTCAAGGTGCGCTTCCCCGAGCCCGATCGAGCCGCACGACGCGCCATCTGGGCCGGCCATCTGCCCGATTCCGCGCCGCTCGCGCCCGATGTCGACCTGGACATGCTCGCCGATCGCTACGAATTGTCGGGCGGCTACATCAAGAACGCGGTGCTGATGGCGGTCGCCGCGGCGGTCCATGGCGGTGGCGACGATCCGCACATCACGATGGAGCACTTGAGCGCGGCGGCCCGCGACCAGCTGGTGCGACCGACCAACGAGGAAGAGGACCTCATCTACCCGAAGGTGCAGCTGGCCGACGTGGTGCTGCACGACGACCTGCAGCAGACGGTGACCGAGCTTGTCGCCGCGGCCCGCAACTACCGAACCGTCCTGCATCGCTGGGGAATCGGGCGCCACCTGCAACGAACCGGGTGTCTCGCCGCGCTGCTTCACGGCCCGCCTGGAACCGGCAAGACGTTGACCGCCGAAGCCATCGCCAACGAGCTCGGACGTCCGTTGCGCGTGACCGGCGCCGCGGGGGTGGTGAGCAAGTGGGTCGGCCAGACCGAGCGCAACCTGGAGAAGCTCTTCGCCCGCTGCAAAGCCGACAGCGCCGTGCTGTTGATCGACGAGTGCGACAGCCTGTTGATGGCGCGCGGGGAAGGGCGGGCGAGCCGGCACGATGACGCGGCGGTGAACACGTTGCTGCGCCTGCTCGAGCGACACGATGGCGTGGTTCTGCTGGCGACCAACCGGCCCGACCACCTCGATCCGGCGTTGAAGCGGCGGCTGCTGTACGATCTGCCCTTCCGCGCCCCCGGGATGCAGCAGCGGGTGGCGATCTGGAGGGGATTGCTGCCCGAGTCAGTGCCCACTGAAGGCCGATTGTCGCTGCGGGAGTTGGGGCGCAAGTACCCGATCACCGGCGCGAGCATCCACAACGCGGTCACGCGCGCAGCGTTTCGTGCCGCTCACGAGGACCGATCGCTGTCGCAGGCGGACCTGGAGCTCTTTGCCGCCTCCGAGCAGTTCGTCAGCGACCGGGCCGAGATCGCGGTCCTCGAAGGCGTGGAAGCGTAGCTGCGGCTAACCCCGGCTAACCCAGGCTAAATCTCGTCTTGAAAGACAACGCGATCGACTTCACGGGCTGAAAACGGCATGTGCAGGCGGGGTTGGCGCGGGTGCTGTTCGGCGTAGACCGCGATGGGCTGCGGAAAGCGGGTGGGGTAGTAGTTGCGAGCCGAGACAGCGTACGCGGCTCGCCGGTAGAGCGGCTCGATCGCCTGCAGCTCGTCGCGGGCGCTGGCTGTGACACACGAGTTGATGAGCGCGTCGACCGCGGCGCTGTTGTAGGGCGAAGGCTCGAAGTCGGCCGCAGGTTTGGCGTTGTCCAAGAGCGCTTCTGCGGGCGCGGGGGTCGGCGTGCCGGTCAGCCACAGGCTGCCTTCGTCGGGGTCGTCGAGCGCTGCGAACGGATCGACCGGCTCGCCGTTGAGCCAGACGTTGAAGTGCACGTGCGGGATGCCCCACGGGAAGGTCGCAAAGCCGTCCAGGCCGCTGTAGCCGGAGATCGCGATGGGCTGACCGGCGGCGACAAGCTCACCCTCCTGCACGAAGCAGCGGGCAAGGTGCACGCACACGGTCATCACACCGGCGCCATGATCGGTGGCGATCTTGAGGCCACCGCGATTGAACTCCGACCACACGCGGCCGATTTGTCCGTCTGCGGGCGCCACGACGATGGACCCGCGCGGGATGCAAAAGTCGGTGCCGTTGTGGCTGTTGTAGGTCTGACCGCGGCCGCGAAAGTCGCGAACCTGGGTCCGGCGCGTCGACCAGCCCTCTTCGATCGGCGTCTGGGTGCGGTTGAAGAGGTTGGACAAGATGGCCGCGCGGTCGACCACGAAGCGACCGCGCCACAGCGGAATGCCGAGCTTGGGATCGAGCAAGCCGAGGCTGGAGAGGCCGATCTTCGAGCCAGGCACGTCCTCGGCCCCCAGCAAGGCGATGGCCGCCTGGCGCAAGCGTTCGGGCAACGGCAGCACGCCCCATGAATCCAGCAGGTTCGGCATCGAAAAGTCACGGCTCATGAAGGTCCCCCGCTCGGTCCGGCCGACCCTGCGGCGCGGCGAAGCTGTGCAAATCCGGGGTTTGTCAGTAGTTGGCGCCTGCCGGCGAAGCGTCTGTTCGCGGTCTGCTACGGGCACTTTCCGAGCACCTTGTCGAGCTGGAATCGGCGCTCGTGGATCCACGCTTTGATGTGCGTGATCTCGTTGAAGACCTCGGGCTTGGGGTCGTACATGCCGTGCGGGTCGTTGATCAGCTCGTTGGTGATGGGATAGGCGTACCTGGCGAAGAACGCCGACACCTTCTTGGGCAGCAGCAGGTCGCAGTGCAGCTTGCGGAGCTTCGCCTTGAGCTTGGGACCGAGCGTCTTGTGTTTCCAGGCGCGTGACCAGAACGGATCGACGTGGCTGCCGCAGAGCTTGTTGGGGTCGGGCCAGGGGGTCTCGAAGTCGACGATGTCGTTGAACGTGCTGTCGGCGCCGTGGCGGAAGACGTTGAGCAGGCCGTCGGTTTGGTTTTCGTACAGCTCGAAGTTGGCGCCGGTCGCCATGAACCCATCGACATCGGCGGCGGTCGCGTCGACGGCATAGACGATGAGCAACTGCTCCATGTTGACGACCTTGGACAGCTTGGCTTCCAGCTGCGCGTCGGGCGCGTTCTTGATGGCGTCGGCGGCCGCGATGAGCTTGGCGAAGCTGCCGTTGAGGGGCTCGATCTCGTACTTCTTGGCGATGTCGGCGCACCCCTTGGACGGGCAGCGCAGGCCGTAGCATGACGACGCCGGGTCGAACGCCAGGCCGTCTTTGTTGCCGAATCGGTGCTTGAAGAAGCGCTTATCGATGTGCTCGAGCACCTGGTACAGCCCGTAGAACTCGCCGTTGACGAAGACGCGCGCAAAGGAGAATCGCGGGGCGTAGCCGCCGAGGCCGCGCGTCAACTCGTAGGTGAACGGTTCGCGCAGGAAGCTATGGTCGCCGCCCGACGCCTTCAAGCGGATGTTGCGCAGCTTGGCGGGGCCGTAGTTCTTGTCGTCGAACTTGTTGAACTTGACGCGGATATTGGGTTTTTTCCACCAGCCCGATTGGCTTCCGTCGCCGAAATTCTTGAAGCCGACCCCCTTGTATTGGACGCCGTCGATGCGCACGTCGCCCTTGTGGTAGATGCGCTGCAGATCGACGTTTTCGGCGTTCTTGAGGATCGTCGTCCAGATCGCCTTGCTGACGGAGATTTCGACCTTGTGGGCGCCGAAGGGATCGAACGTTGTCTTGGCGTGGGGCAGCATCTCGGGGCCGCCGCCGCCGGCGTCGAAGGACAGGTCGATATCGGCCGCATGGATGTCCTTGGCTTCGGGGAGCGCGTCGTCGTCCGCCGGGTTTGAACAGGCGAACGCAACCATGGAAAGCAGGCCGGCGAGGAGTCGTCCGGAGCGTGGGGCAGCGACGGGCTCGTGCATCGCGGCAAGCTAGCAGTTTGTGCGTACGGAGCGCCACGGGGGGAAATTGAAAACGCGTGAGGTTTT
>Ga0209992_10001508_pt1 | contig 24210 bp, 26 predicted proteins | sample 2SBtaG_2_FD_182564 | JGI IMG/M metagenome (GOLD analysis project Ga0209992, IMG submission 182564) | Deep subsurface microbial communities from Kolumbo volcano to uncover new lineages of life (NeLLi) - 2SBTROV12_ACTIVE470 metaG (SPAdes)... | ecosystem: Environmental > Aquatic > Marine >... | reverse complement strand
CCAATAACTTCAATTTTACCTAGTCCATCTGGTTCATTTGTTCATGAATTTCAAATTCCTGATTCATCATCATCTATAGGATTGTATGAAGTAGCAGTTGATGCAAACTTTGAAACAAAATATGTACAGTTCAATGTAGTTGAAAATATATCTCCTGTAAAATTAAACACTATAGTTGAAAAAGAAAATAGAATCGCTGATAAAACAATCTCAATTCTAACTGAAGAAAAGACTTTTGATTCATCATTTATTTCTCCTAGGGTACTTTCTGGCTCTTTAATCACTCCTACTCGAGGTGAAGAATCTTCTGTAAATCTTAAAGTTTCAAGTGAATCAGGAATTTGCATAATTGGCCCTGATGTTGATTGTTTAGTCAGTGAATCCACTAGAAAACCTGGTCAAATTTATGATGTAGTTGAAGTTGATGGAATGAATCTTAATGTGAGGTATAGTGGCCCTGATGTACGCCTGGAAAAATTCAGTATATTACCAGAATCTTCTGCTGAATTTTTACCAAATTCAAATTGGAATGTTGATGTAATCAAAGATGATCAAATATCTAGATTTTATTATAAAGTTACATTCAAGACTTTAGAGTAAATCCAAAATACTGCCTCTTATTTTCTAATTTATTGATATGAAATTACAAGTTTTGATGTTTTATCAAGATGATCCAAAAAAATGTACGGCAGCAAAGATGATTAAATTTGGACTTGCTCAAAGTATAAAAAAAATTGGTAATCGAGGTATGGTTTTGGATCCTTTTTCTGAGAAAACACTAATTCCAAAAGATAGATCTTTGATAAATACAATTGTTGGAATTGACTGTTCTTGGAATTTAGCAGACCATGCATTTTCTAAAAAATTTAATGGAATAAAACGAAAACTCCCTCCATTACTTGCAGGCAATCCTGTAAATTATTCTAAACTCAATAAACTTACAACTGCTGAAGCATTGTCTGCATCATTATTTATTTTAGGATTTAGGGAACAAAGTTTAGAATTACTTGACAAATTCAAATGGGGACACACATTCTATGAACTCAATGAAAATCTATTAGATGAATACTCTAAACTTGAAAATGAAGACCAAATAGAATCTATTCTCAAAGATTATCATCTAGTCTGACTGTCTCTTTTTTAGATAAATAATAATCCCAACAATTACAATTATTGGGATAATCCATATTATGTTATCATTTTTGTTTTCTGTGAATTCAATTTCATCTGTATTACTGGTTGGTAATTCTATTTTTTCATTAGTTACAATGAAACTTGATTCATAATAGTCTGGTTTTAAAACTGAATTTGACATTGCAAATATTTTGATATTGTTTGCACCGATTCCTAATCTCTCTGTTTTTTCTGCTGATACATTGATACTCATATTATTCTGACTCACATTGAGGTTTTCTGATTCAATCAACTCGCCTTCATTGTTTGTTAAAAAATATAGAATTGAATCAGAATTCACTGTTTTTATGCCTATTTCCAACTCATCTCCTTTCATTATTACTTTCTTCAAATCAATTTTTTCAATAATTGGAAATTTCACATTTTCAAATTCGGCCCATTTTCCAATTTTAAATGGATATGTGTCATCTTCAAATGCCTTTACTGTAATTGTTCTAGATTCTGGTGCATATGATTCTAAATAAAATGGACCATTACTTATTACTGCGTGATTATTATTCTCTATCCATTTAATTGAAGAATCATATCTGTTTTGATAATATTCTGAATTTTTATTTTCATTTTTGAATGCTATTGGAATATATTTTTCTTCTTTGAATTCTTGCAAATAATTTTTAATCAAAATTGCATCATTTGGTACAATTAATGATAACCAGTTAATGTTTTTACTTGTAGCCCCTGATCTGGAAAATGACACTTTACCATCAATTACTGCTTTCTCCATTGCAACTGAAATCTCCCATGGCATTACGCTCCAAGTATCTGCCCATTCTGCAATTTCACCTTCATCAAAATGCCAATAATCTACATACACCTCAAGTGTATCTGCATCAATTTGATTAACTCCTATAATTGATTCAATCATTTGTGCAGCTCTTGGAGTATATTCTGTATCAAAAGTTTTATCGTTTTCATCTACTTGTGTTCCCCAATCTATTGTAAAGTATAATGAATGTAAAATATCATTCATATCCATCATTTGTCCATTATGCCAATTACTAAATTTAAAATCAAATGTAACTTTACTTGTTGCAACAGTTCCTTGAGGGATATTTTCCCATTTTTGTAATGTTGGATTCCAAATTATTGCTTTTTGAGGAACTGTTAATTTATCATTTGGCCCTGCAGTTTCAACTTGCCAATCTACTCTAACAGGGAATGTTTCCCCTGTAAATGGATGCTTGAATGTTCCAGGATCAGAAATAATTCCCCAAATGTGCCTACTATAGGTATCAGTTAAACCCATAATTGGATTCCATGCACCTTGATAAATCTGCTTTACACCAATAACAAATTCATCATCATCACTTTGTGCATTTATGGGTGTAAATCTGCTTGGCACTCCTGCACCAAAATCATTTACTATCCCACTTACTTTTTCATTTGCAACATATTGATTGACTTTGCTTGCTAAAAAAATTCTCACTGATTCATTTACCCCTTCAGTGACAGCTTCTTGAATTAATTGCTCTCTTTGTTTTGCTGTATCAAATTCCGCAGAATATATTTTTTGAGTCAACTCATCTAGTTTTTCATTTTTATAATTCCAGTATGATGGATCATTGAATCCTGGCATATTTGAAAACCAAGGAGAATACATTTGCGCTAGTCCTATGGAATCATATTTTACAAATGCAGAACGCCCCCAAGCTTCAGTGTATATACTCCATTTCATATCTGATGGGTTTGAACCATACACTACCACAAATGCTTTGTTAAGATCACCAAAATCTTTTTTGACAATAAATCCAATCTTTTCAAGTTCTACTGATAAAATTTCACCAATTGATTTTCTGACTGGATCATCACTTCTAATAAAAATAGAAACTTCTATGGGTTCACCATTGATTTCCCATTTGTCTTTGATTTTTTTTGCACCTTTTTCATTTAGAACTTTGGTGAAAATTTCATTTGCGAGTCCTGGATTGTATTTGAAATTATATGATTCTGATTGCTCAATTATTGTAAGATACTCTGGTTCTGATGGGCTATAATATGATGTAATGACTGCTCCATATCCTCCCATTAATTCATTAACAATTAATTTTCTATCAATTAGATAGTTTAGAGCAAATCTAATTTCTTTACTTGAAAATGGATTAAATTTTTCAGATTCTGCTGGGTTTGTTAGTAGACTGTATGAAATTCCTGTAGAATCAAAAACTTGCAATCCTTCTCTTGCTTGGTGTGTTTCTAGTCTATCTGGAGAAATTGTGTAATAATATACATCCAGATTTCCATTTCTCACTTCTTCAAGTGCTGTATTTTCATCTAAATATTGAATAAATTTGATTGAATCAAAATATGTATTTTTTTCTGCAAAAGAATTACTTTGCAAAACCGTAATCATTGTTAAAGCTAGTATGACTACTAGCAATTTTTTCATATTGTTAATTTTAGGTGCTTGTAATAAAACCTATATCATATACCTTGAAGATTCAGTTTCTGAAAAATTAAAACTCTAAAAGACAAATGTTTCCTAATTCTAGTATGAAAATTACTGAAATAGAGATTGATGATAGCCAAACAGGTTATTGTTGGATTCAAATCTACACAAAAAACAGAAAACAAGCAATTTCACTAAAACATCAAATTTTAAATGATCAGATGATTCGGGAACGCTTGGAAAAAGAAATTATCACCAGTCAAAACATTGCTTTACAATCATCTACTCCCATGGAAATTACATTCCAAAGTCTTCTTTCAGCAAAACTCAAATTTATCCATGAAGGAGAAAATGAAAATTAATCAACTTCTACTGTTATGTTGATGTCTCCTAAAACCTAAATTCTGTATTGGAGCCAAAAATCAATATGAAAGTTAATCATAACATGATTGTGGGATTACAGGGAATAATTCCTGGTGGTGTATCTGTTGCTGATTTTTCTGCAGTCACTAAAATTAATTCAAATGACTCTCAAATAATTTTAGATGAATTTGTAAAAAATGATATTGGTTTAAAAAAAGATAATTTTTATTATTTTGAAGTATCAGATAAATTAAAAATTGCAGTTGCTCTACTTGAAAAAGGATTTCCAATTGATGATATTTCAATTGTTCTTGATTGGAGAGACTTTGAAGGGTTAACTGCTGAAATTTTATCTTCAAAAGATTTTGCTGTGATAAAAAATATGATGTTGACAAAACCTCGAATGGAGATTGATGTAGTTGGAATTCGACTAGGGATAGCAATTCTGATTGACTGTAAACATTGGAAACGATATAGTACTTCATCATTGACTAGTGCTGTAAAAAAACAAATTGAAAGAACCAAAAAATATGTTGAAAAAACTCAAGGTGCTATTGCTGTACCTGTAATTGTTACATTATACCAAGACAAAGTCAATTTTATTGAAAATGTTCCAATAGTGCCTATCTTTCAATTCTCTTCATTTATTGATGAATTTTATGGAAACATTGATCAAATGAAAACTATAGGAACAGACTAGTCACAAAAAATACCAAGCACCCAATTACAAAAATTTTGGTAATTTTCAAAGAATTATCTAGTGCTTTTGAATAATCTTCATAGATTCCTTTTCCCATAACTTTGACTTTGGTCTCATTTTCTAAAATTTCAAATTTAGCAGACATTGTAGTTGTTTCTGATTTTTTTGCAATATCTAAAAACCATTTTGAGAGTTTGTCTGCACTTGTAATTAATCCTAATTGATAATACCCGTTTCTGTTTCTAGCTTTGACTGGTGCATAATGTGTATCTGATGTACAAATCTCTAATAGTTGATAACCGTTATTTGAGAAATTACTAGTAATTTTTTCTCTAATCCCATTTTCCATATTGTTGGCATCTGCCCATCCGAGGAAATATTTTTTTTCATTTATTTTAAGACAAACTATTCCTAATCCTCCCATTCCTAAATCTTCTGTCCATACATCCATTTCATCAGAATTTGCATATCCAAACTCCATTGGGAAACTTTCTTTTGTAATTAAAGAATCTAAACACGATTTTGCAGCTTTTAGCATATCTTCTCCGTCTTCTTTAGAAATTTCCTCACCCATTGCATTGTGACAATCAACTATCATCATTTTAGAATAATTTCTGTTTTTTCCATATTCGCTGATTTCTGTTTTCATATAACTTGGAATATCTTCCATCCCGTGTGGGGATAATGACAAAAATAACAATGGATTGTTTCCAAACAAAACGCCTGTAACTCTAGCTTTGTTAATTTGTACAATTACTGGCTCAGTGCATTTTAATCCCTCTTCTTTGATGGTACTATTTTCTAAATTTTTTAAATAATTTTCAACTTCGTTTCTTGATGGAAGATTTAGTGCATGGTCTGAAATACTATGCATTACCATTGCTGATGAGGATAAATTTTTGTAAATCAGGTATGGGATATTGCTTCCTCCGACTGGATGGTATGGTCCTGGATGTATCTCTGGTAGTACCATTCTAAATTCTGTATTTCCGTTAGGTGATGATAATCTTAATTGTGACGTGGTAACCTCTGCTTCACTTGAGTGCTGTTCCATTAGTTTTTCAGCATCTTCTAAATCATTTCCTTGTGATGCTAAATATGCTTGAATAGTTTTATGAGTACTTTCCATTCCTGGTCTTCCTGCCCTATCGGTAAGAATAGACCAAACACTTGCAATTATTAAAAACACTGCGCCATATGCTAACCCAATTGGTTCATTTAGTATTGATAACCACATATCCTGTGGAATTAAAACAAAATACATTGCTAATGGTTGAATAAAACATATGGCCCAAGCTTTTTTGAGACTTGCCCCTAACGTGGTAGTGTAAATTCCTATTCTAAAACTAGCAAAAAGAATTAATCCGAAAGTTATGAAAAATAATTGTATATCTTTTGCTAACACAATACTTGCAAGTAATCCCATCAAAATTGTAACTGTCCATAACATATTTCCAAAAAAAGATGAATGTAATGATTTTGAATATTCTTTTTTCTTTGAGAATCTTGTATCTAAAAATTGCATTAACACTAGGACTCCTAAAACTAATGGTATTCTGTACCATACTTGTTCAATTGCAATATCTGATAAATATCCAAAATATGTTGCAAATACCATTACTGCAGCTACTACTAGGGATACAACTAGTGAAAAATAATGTGAACCTGGATTAACTAGTGTAAGGGAAAACCTATTGTGTATGTTTGAAACATCATCTGAATCTTCCATGATTTGTTCACGGAGCTAAAAATATATCAATTGCCCATGAAACTACAATTAAGCTAATTGGAACTGATATCACTATTCTTGGATCAACTTTGAATCCTTTTGTCTCATCTTCAAAGAATCTCATTAGCCCCCCACTTGATGCTGGAAGTGGTGCTGCTTTCTTACTACTCATAATTCGACATCACAGATTTTAACATAAAAACTTTATTGTTTCTCTTTGATTTTTTCTATTGTTTCAAGGATTAAATTGATTGATTTTAGAATTTTTTGCTGTTTTTCATGATCATTTTCTTGCTCTAATTCCATTACTAGATCTTTCATTTTTTTATCTAATGTTTCTTCTAATGGTGATTTTTTTGATTGTTGTATCTTTTCTTTTGGAACTTGTTTTTTCTCAGGTTCTCTGCCGCAACTGATGCATAATGCATGGCCATCTTTCATTACTCTAACACCTTTACAATATGGACAAGGTTCACTGAGTAATGTTGCACCATTTAGTAACATTTCAGCAGCTTTTTTTGTATGATCATTTGTCACAATTTTTCTTTGATTTTCTATCTAAAAAATCTCCTTATTTTTAATAGGAATTTAGTATCCAAACAAGGCTTAATAGTGCGTGCAAATGAAATTATTTCGAACGTATGGCAGTAATTTGTAATACTTGTGGTCTTCCAGAAGACTTGTGTGCTTGTGGTGAACTTGCCAAAGACAGTACTAAAATAATTATTCGATTAGAAACAAGACGATTTAAAAAAAAAGGTACAATGATTGAAGGATTGGACCCTAAATTAAATAATTTAGAAACTGTTGCAAAAGATCTTAAAAATAAATATGCATGTGGAGGAACTGCAAAAGAAGGCTATGTCTTTTTACAAGGTGATCATAGGGATACCATTAAAGACACTTTGATTAATTTGGGTTTTGCAGCAGATACTATAGAACTTCATTAGAACAAATTGAAAAATTCAAATAAAATTTTACAATCTCTTGGAATTCCATACACTGCATTGTTGTCAGTAATTTTTGGATTATTGTTAGTTTCATTTCCAATTGGAATTTTTGTAGTTTTTGAAAGTGATGTTGGTGGTGATATCAATTTTGATTACCCTTTAACTCATTTGGAATTATTTTATGGGACTGAGTTGTATCAGATGCCTACTGATATTTCAATTGGTGATGTCTTTGTCATTTTATGGACATTTTATGCAATTCTTTTTACAATCTCTGCAATGGGACCTAAACATGGATTTTTCAAATCCCTTTCATCAGTAATTTCTTTTGGAAAATCTGAATATCAATCAAATTACATGGTTGGAATTACAAAATGGCTTTCAATTTTAATTTTAATTTCTGTTTTGATTAATTTTATTCAAGAAGGATTTGGTATTGAAACTATTCCACCTTTAGATGATAATGATTTGATTCAATTTTTTTATGTTAGTCTTGCTCCATTAATTGAAGAATTTGGATTTCGTTTACTTTTGATTGGAATTCCTCTTTTTGCATTATATTCTAGTAAATCATCACCAAAATACTTTCTTAGATGTTTGTGGCGACCTGCAAATTTAGATATTTTTGATTCAAAAAAAGCAATTATTTTGATTGTTTTTGTTGGGGTTCTTTTTGGATTTGCACATATTGCTTTTGGAGATTCTTGGAGTGAAGGGAAGTTTGCTCAAGCCACTGCAGGTGGTATTATTTTAGGTTGGGTCTATTTACGATATGGTTTTGTTGCCTCACTTTTGGTTCATTGGGCAACAAATTACTTTGTATTTTCTTATGCCACATTTATCTCTCAAATTAATTTAATCTCAATTGAAGATGCATTTTCACATTCCTTAATGTCTACTTTGGAACTTTTGTTATTGTTATCTGGAATTTTTTCAATTGCCTTTTTAGTATTAAGTAAAATCTTTTCAAGACAGGAATCTAATTTAGATATCTAAAGTAATTTTCTAACCTTTGTATCTATTTTGAATTTAATATTTCTCTAATCTTTTCTGCAATTTGTGGTTTATCTTTTTGTTCTAATAGGAATTCTAAATCTTCTTTGTTATCTACATCCCACATGATTCTTTTTACAAAAACCATTGCAACATTTAGTGTGTGCTCTTTGGCCGTATTCATGTGAATTTTGTAGCTATCTTCATCATAATGGGTCTTCATCAAATCTATGGGCATTCTTACTAGCGCGTTTGTCCCATCAAATCTTCTGGATGGTACAATTATCGCAAAATTTGGTGGAGAGATATAGTTTAGCATAAAATCAATATCTTGAGTTTTAATGTATGGTATGTCTTGTGGAAAAACAATTGATGCATCAAATTTATTTTCTAAAAGATACTTGTCTGCAAGTGCAACTGCACTGTTGACACTTTCCTCTTTTTCATCTCTAATTATAATTGAATTAAATTTTTTTCCAATTTCAATTGCTTTTGGTTCTTTTGTAACTATGATTGTTTTTTCAATTTGAGGAGAAATGGAAATTGTATGTAAAATTTCTTCAAGCATAATTTTACACAACTCTTCTATTTTTTGTGGAGTAAAACCTAAACGTGTTTTTGCTTTAGAGAAAGTCTTTACAGGAATAATTACTGCTATTTTCAAATTACACGTGAACTTGTTTTAAGATAAAATTGGCTAGTGCGTCTTCTGCTAATTTATTTTTCATAGTAATTTTTGTTTCAAAAACTTTCATATCTAAACTCTGAATTTTCTTTACTAGTGCTTTATCTTTAGTATCTACAATAATGTTAGAGCAAACATCTGAATACATTTTTGCTAATCCATATGCATTTGATTCTATTCCTGCTGCCTGCATGTATTTTGCTGCAGGACCACTAATTGCGTTATCTCCAATTAATGGACTAATTGCTACAACCTTTCTTTTTATTTTTGATAATTCTTTTCTAATTCCTTTAATCTGAAGCATAGGTCCAATTGATGTTAATGGATTTCCTGGTGCTAAAATAACCATCTCTGCATCATGTATTGCATTAATTGCTTCAGGATTTGGACGGGCTTTATCTGAACCAATATATTGAATTCCTTCAACTGGATCCATTCCCCTGTGTTTTACCCAATATTCTTGCAAGTGTAATTCTCCTTTGTTTGTAGTAATTCTTGTTTCGATAGTGTTATCTGTAACTGGAATAACATTTGCACTAACTGCAAATTTCTCACACATCCATTTTGTAATGTCACTTAGATTTTTTCCATTTTTTAACATGTTTGTTCTAATTAGATTAGTTGCAGCATCTCTATCCCCTATTCTAAACCATGTTTCTTCCCCAAATACTTCCATTTGACGTAAAAAGTTGAATGTGTCTTTTTTAATGCCCCAACCTTTTTCTTGGTCTAGTAAATCTGCTAATCCGTAAACAATTGTATCGATATCTGGACATACATAGAGTCCATACATCCAATAATTATCCCCTACATTACTAATCACATTAACTTTGGAATCTTGAGATACAAATCCTCTAACTATCTTCACTGAACCTGTTCCTCCTGCTAAAACTGTAATCATATCATAATCCTCAAGAATTACAAAGTATCCATACGTTACTCCATATTACTTTTTCAAAATAATCTGAAACTAAACATTTCGGATACGTTTATTACTGAAAAATGGTGATTTTTATCGTGTCTAGATCTATGATTTTGACAATTATGATTGCTAGTGTTGTAATCCTTGGTACTAGTACTTCTCCAGTTTGGGCAGCACAACTAGATGCAAAAATTAACCCCAATTCTGATGAATCTCCTTTTAAAATGAACTATCAAAAAACCGTCTTTATTGAATATCCAAACGGCGGTAATCTCTTTGATGCATTACGTGGACATGAATGGACCGTAGAAGGTTTTGCAGATTCCTCTGATCCTGGAGTTCAAAAACTTATGGAATCATTGAATGCAAAGATATTTTCTGATGGAAGTCATGCAAAAATTTCTGACTTGAATGTTACCTATGATTTTCATCTTAAAGGACGAAATATCAACACTTCAATTGATTATAGAATAATTCTTGAAGGTACAATTTCAAATTATGTTATCACAAAAGATTCTCAACGAACCCTTGTTGATTTAGGATGGAGAGGCCTTTCTACAAATGATGATATTTTAATCGATGGATTTGATATTAACATTCCATTAAATATAATAAAATCTCAAGAACCTGAAGCATACACTTTCTTTGTTAATACTGAAGCTGAAGATGTTCTAAATAGGGCTATAATTAATGCAGACTTTATTTTAGAGCAACCACTGACTAATTGGCACTTTTTGTTTGATCCTACTGGAATAACTTCAGATGCTGGAACATTTGGATTAGATGAATCAATATCTGGATTTGTAATATCTAGTTGGACTATGGGTGAAAGTAGTCTAAGGGAAGGAAGACAAGTTGAAAAAGTTTTTGAAGCAGAAATAAATTCTGATCAAAAATATTCTGTTAGAAGTGTACAATCATCTGATCAAGCAAATCTTGCAGCAATTGGTTTTGGTGCATTAGATCTTTTGGATGGACTTGAAATTGCAGGTCTTACTCCGACATCCCCTGAAGGATATACTACAACATCAACTGGAGATTTCCCAATTTTCATAGTTTATGGTATGGCAGGAATGGCTGCACTTGGTGGTATTGGATTCTTTATTTTCAGTAATCGTTCACTCAAAAATACTAATTCAGAACAAACAGGAATTGATCCTGGTAGATTAGTAGGTTCTCAAACTAGTGCATCATCTGGTGGTTATCAAACTAATAGAGGTGAGGCACAATTGAAAGACGATAGTAATTACCAAAAAACTAGAAGTCATTATGATGATACTCCACAACAACAAAGTCCTCCACCACAAAATACTCCTCCACCACAAGCAACACCATCTGATATTTTAGATCAAGCTTGTGGATGTGAAGCTGATAGTGGTGATCCTGATTACTCTTGTGATTGTGATATGCAAGGTCACTGCATTTGTAGTGCTGATTGTAAATGTTCAACTAGTGTTTGTAAAGAAACAGTTGGACAATTGTAGATAATTATTTAATTAAAATTCCATTTATTGTATTTAAAAAAATAATGTGTGCTGGGAGTAACCCTCCTTTTGTTTTCACGATATTTCGCTTTGCAGCCTACCTGAACTTGGTACAGGATCCTTGAGTTCTGTTTGGCTTTGCTCCATGTGGGTCGTCTTTTTCATTCCTTTTATGGAAACCTCAGGTTTTGCCATCATTGTGCGCCATATTGGATTTTTTTCTGTTCCGTTGCCAACCATCTCTGATTATCTATCTCCAGATCACATTTCCTGTATGGAGGGAGGAGTTTCCTCTGCCGTAGCAGCGTGTCGTGCTCCAGCTCACATACCAAATCTATTTTTTGATTGAATTTGAATATTACTTTTCAGGTTTTGTGCCTGTGATAAATAAAGTCCCAAACTCTCTTTTCCATTTTTTAGTATTTTTCAAATCTTTGATGTGTTTTGTTTTAACTATAAATCCTGTATTTTGAAAAAATTTTTTCCATTCATTTTTTGAATGAAGATGCATTTGTATTTTCATTATGTTTGCCCATCTTGCAGTTGCTTTGTTGTCTGTGTAAAAATCAGTTCCACAAAAAAACTGTCCTCCGGGTTTTAATATTTTAAAAATTTTCTCTAGTGCTATTTCTATTGAATCTGCATAGTATAATGACTCCATAGAAAAAATAAAATCAAATTTTCCTCTATACTTTAAAGACTCAATATCTGTATGTATAAATTCTTCATTTTTCAAGCTGATTTTTTTGATTGCTTCTTGAATCATTTTTTTACTTTTATCAATACCTATGGATTTTTTACAATTCTTTTCTTTAGCAATTTTTCTTACAACCCATCCATTTCCACATCCTACATCAAGAAATGTAAATGGTTTATCAAATGAAATTGTTTGTAAAAATTTTAAAACATTTTTTCCATGTTCAATTTCCATTAGTTCTGCTCTACCATTTTGAGCCCATTTATCAAATGTTTTTCTAACACCATCCATAATTTTTAATTAATTTATTTCAATAATAATATTCTTCTTACAGAGCTTTGATATGAACGACTTGTACGAGTTGCTTATATCCAATTTTTATAAATATTATTTGAATAAGATTGCCTGATGAATCATGTAGAAATTGTGGTGGGGAATTAGTTGAAAATACAAAATGTTTTCAATGCATAAAACCTACCAGTATGATTTGTAAAAAATGCACTACTTGTACTGTCGAGCAATTTCATTTAATTTGTACATCCCAACCTGTCAACCATGCCAAAACTGCGTCCCAAATCAAGTCTGACAACTTTCCCCATGTTGTCATGGCTTGATTTTATTTCAAAAGTGGAATTTTTAGAATCATTACTGCCCAAGTTTTAAGTATCAGGAACCTCGATTTTGAGATCTATGGGACAAATTCATGTGGTTTTAGGCTTGTTTGTCCTTCTTTTGATGCCTGTATATGCATCAGCACAGAGTTCTGATAGAATTTCAATTATTGAAAACTTTGGTGATTATCAACGTGGTGAATCAATGTTTGTTTTTGGTCAGGTAGCCATTGTAAGTGATTCATTTCTCATAATGCAAATCATAAATCCTAATGGTGATTTATGTCAAATTCAGCAATTAATGCCATTAACAAATGGTGACTTCATCACTGATGTAATTCCTCTAAAAGGCCGTGTATGTGGAATGCCTGGGGAATATAACATTAAATTATTTTATGGAGATTACTCAAAATCAACAACGTTTAATGTTTCATCTGATTCTTTTTCAGAATCAAATAAAGACGAAACAGTTTCTCTAGCTAAAAACCTATTATCTGAACAAGCATCTGTAATTGGAGAATTATTTGAGATTCCATCTCCAATATCTAACCAGACTTCAAATAATTTATCTGAATTAGAATCAGACTATGTTAATTTATGGTCTGAATACTTTGTAGATGATTTGTTAATAGAAGTAGAACCATTGATTAGACCTGCAGTTTCATCAGCATTAAATTCTGTACAAAAATTATTAGATGAAGATGAAATAACTTTCCAAGTTGCAAAATCAATCGATGATATAATTTTTTCAGCAATATTTTATTATGAAATAGGTGATATCCCAAAAGCTATTGGTTTGTTATCTGATGCATCTGTTGAAATTCGAAATGTAAATCCTGAAAAAACTGATACTGCAAGAACTCCAACTTTTGATGAATTAGAAGACACTTTGTTAAACTTGATGAAAAAATCAGATACTATAATGAACAGAGCAGTACAAGAGGAAGTTGCATTTATTTTTGCTAGGGGAACTGCTCCTATTTACACTGATGAAATTACTGATTTAATTGATGTTTTATCAAAAGCACGATATCTTGATATTGTATCTAGAAAACAAAGTGATCTTTATCGACTAGTACAAAGTGATTGGGAGAGACTAAAGCCATCTTTTGATACTAAAGAATCAATTGATGATTTACTGGCCTCAAAATCACGAGTTTCTGAGTTACATCAAATATCGATAATTTTACAGAAACTTGATGGAGTTGATAGATTCATTTCATCTGATTCTACAGAAAACAGTGATCTTGCAAATCTGATAATGTCTGATTGGAAGGCACTTGAAACTGAATTGGCATTAGCAACCTCAGTTGATGATATTTTAAAATCTGAATCAAAAATTATTCAAATGTCTCAAGTAATTGATATTTCATCCCGAATTAGTAAAAGTGTAGAGATTTCACAAGCAAGTAGTCTTGATTCTAGTCTTGTGGATGATTGGAAATTACTTTTAGAAAGAGTTGAAAATGCCCAATCTATTGATGATATTTTGGTTATTGTATCTGAATTTGATCAATCAATGACTGAGTTACGTGAAAAAAGAAACCCGTTACTGGTTTTAGAATTCAAATACAATGCAATGAAACAAAAAGCAGAAATTCAAGCTGATTATAAAAATTTATTTTTAATTGATAACGCATTGAAAATTTTAGATACTGCAAAACAAATGGAATCTGGAAATCCTTCTATTACCAGAATTGATAGAATTGAAGTTTTACTTACTTGGGTAAGTAGTAAAGCTCCTGAAATTCAAAATGATTTGGACTCTTACAGTAAAGATGCATTCAAGGTTCGTGCAAGTGATATTTTACAAAGAGCAAAATCTTTGGAGAATTTAGTTGAATTGAGTTTAACTAAAAATAGATTCTTGCCAAATTATATTGAATTTACTGAAACATTTAATGAGAAAATTGACCATGTTCGAGATTTGGTAATTAAAAATGATCTTGAAAAAGCAGACCATTTAGTTCGTGAACTATTTGATGAATGGACTGCAGTATCTGAAGCCTATGCTGATGATCCATTAGGCTCAGATGTTGGATATACTGCAGATGAAATTAAACGAATTGAATTCCGTAAAATGTTAGATACTTTCTCAAGTATGGTATCTACTTTTTACAATGCAGGATTTTCTGAGTATGTAGATGAATATAACAAAAAAATGAATACCGCTAATGAATTAATTGACATTGCAAATTTTGTAGATACTGAATCTAAAATTATAGAAATCGGTAATTACCTTAGTGATCATTTAGTTTTAAAAAATGATAGTATTATCTATGATATTTCATTTAATCCTGAAAAAGATCGTTGGGTAATTCAAGGTGCAACTGAAAAATCAGTTTTTGACAGACGAGAAAATCTGTATGTGACTATTTTCAATATGGATGGTAGTACTCATAGTAGTTTAGAATTTACTGATACAAAACAAGGAAATTTTTACACGCAGTGGATTGCACCAACTGATCCTGGTTTGTATATAGTTCAATTACAATACCAAGCCTCAAAAGCTACTCAGATAGTTCATGTTGAAGATGAATTTGATTACACATACCCTGAATCTAATTTGGATATGGTAAATCTTGCACGCGAATTTGAAGAATTACAATCATTTGCTAAAGAATTTGGAGGGGAAAATTTTGATTCAAATCCAAGATTTGCATCTGTGATTAATGAAATAAAATCTGGCTTTACTGATGCTGATCCAAAACGTGTTGATAACAATTTAGATGAACTCAAATTAATTATTGAACGCTATCTCCCAATAAGAAATCCTACAGCTCCTATTGAGGCTACCTTTGATGGGGATAAACTCGTAGTTTCAGGTCGTGTTTTGAAATTAGTCGAATTTAGTGAGGATCTATTCATCGATGTATATGATCAAAGGGGAACTAAGGTAAAAGAAATAATTCTCAAAGATGATCCAACTGGATTATTTTCTGAAGTAATATCTCAGCCATTTGAGCCTGGAGTTTATGTTGTACAACTACAATATCATAATTTGATAGTAACTGATTTCTTTAGTGTAAAATAACTATTTTTTCCCTTTAACTAAATTGAATAGTTGTCTTACTGCAAGTTTTGGATGATGTGTTGCTAGCTTTAACATGTTTGATAAACCAAAATCAGCTTTTATAAAATCAAGAAATTCTTCTGATTTTAATTCACTAATTATATCTAATTCTTTATCCCATTCTTCATCTGATAGACCAATCCATCTGTCTTGAACTTTACCTGCTGATTTTATTTTTGATTCAATTGCTTTTCTCCAATTCTCTTCATATGGCAAGAGAGAATCTCTATCTGTCTTTCCTGATTTAACGGAATCAGCTGAGACTTTGCCTGCAACTCTACCAAATTTTATTGCATATCTTATTCCTTCTAGAACCAGAGGATTTGCTTGTCCTGCAGAATCCCCAACTAGTATTAAATTATTAAAAACTGTTTTTCTTGATAGTCCATCATTTGGAATTAAACCATAGTGAAATTCTATTGGTGTGATTTTACCTAGTTTTTTTATTGGTCCTACTTTTGCATCCATTAACTCTTTGAGTCTTTGAGTTGGGTCTACATTTGATTCTGGTTTTCCTACACCTACACCAATTCTTACAATGTCATTACCTAAAGGAAAAATCCATGCATATCCTGCAGGTGAATACTGTTGACCTACCATTAACCACCATGTTTCAGAATCTACATGTTCTGCTTTTACTTCCCATTCAGCTCCTGCTCCGAACCTTTCCCACTGTGTGGCAAAACCCATTGCTTTGCAAATAGTTGATGAAAATCCACTAGCATCAATGATTATTTTTGAATGAAATGTAATTTCTCCTTTTGGTCCTGTACCTGAAACCCCAATAATATCTCCATTGTCATTTTTGATTGCATTGTTGATATTGGTTTTAATGAAAATATCTACACCTTCTTTTTTTGCTTCATTTGCTAACCATCTGTATGTTTTTCTGACATCTAAAACTGCAGCCCTTGGTATAGAATCACTAATTGTAACTTCATTATTTGGTGAACAAAATGAGAAATTTTTAATTGGATTGTAACAATTCTCTGGAATTTCAAACTCTTTGATATTTTGAATCCAGGTTACACCACTTGTTCTGACAGTTTCAGCAATTGATCTCTCTTTTTCTATTAAAGCAACTTTGATTCCATTTTTTGCTGCAGCCCATGCAGCTGATGATCCTGCAGGCCCTCCACCCACAACTACTACATCATATTGATATTCTTCAGACAATTAATCTAAATCATTAGTACCTAGGATATAATTTTGAGGGAAAATTTGTAAACTATTTTTTTAAAACAGGGTTGCCTGCAGTATCGTTTTCTCTTTCTGAATCAAAGGTTTCCATATGTCCTGGATCTCTATGCATAAAGCTATGAGTTTTTCCTTCTTCTTTTCTACAGAATTTTGAATGAATTGTCTCCTCTATTTTTAAGGTAGTTTCATTCTCATGAAATATTCTATGTCCGCAATCAGGACAAATGAATTCAGGCATATCTCAATTCTGTATTAAATCTATTTAGATGTTTCAAAATTGTGACATCATTTTAGATTCACATTAAACCCAAACTTTAGATGCACAAAAATTCACAACTATTTATGGATGAATCAGAAATTGCATCATTACTAATGTGGTCAGTTGTTACTGGAATTATTATGATAGTATCTGGATTTAGCTATCAAACATTTTTGAAGAGAAAAAATCAAACGATCTAATTATTCTGTATGGTGAAATTTTAAAATAATTATCCTTCTGATGCTGTTTTGCCGCCATCGACATTTAGGATTGTTCCTGTAATCCAATTTGCCTCATCTGACGCTAAGAACAATACTGCATTTGCCACATCTTCTGGCTCTCCAATTCTTGCAAGTGGTAATCTTTCTTCTAGAACTTTTCTTGCTTGAGGATCATCAAGATATGGTTTAATCATCCCTGAATTAATAATTCCTGGATTGATACAATTACACCTGACATTTTTTCTTGCATATTCTACTGCTAGTGATTTTGTAAACATGGAAATTGCAGCCTTTGTAGATGAATAAACTGCAAGATGAACTCTTGGAATTGCTCTTTCACTTGATATTGAACCAACATTTACAATTGCTCCACTTTTTACCTCTGACATTTTTGTCAGTACTGCCTTTGTCATATGAAATACTCCTAACAAGTTAATGTCTATGAGTTTTTTTATTTCTGAATCTTGCATTTTGTGAAAATGTACAGGATCATTAATTGCACCTGCATTATTTACTAAAATATCTATTTTACCATACGTGTCCATTATCTGACTAACTGCTTGCTGTGTTTGTGACTCATCAGTCAAATCACATGTAATTGATGCAGTAGATTCTTCATTTCCTATTTCTTTTCTAGCTTTTTCTAAACCATCCAAGTTTCTTGCAACCATGATAACTTTGGCACCCTCCTCTGTGAATCTCTTTACAACACTTTTCCCAATATCACTTGATGCGCCAGTAACAATTGCTATTTTATCATTTAATCTCATATTCTTATTTAATTAACATCATTTATAGAATTTTTGTTGAATTTCATTCGTAAATTTAATTTTATTTGGTTTCATTTATTTTTTTAATATATTCAATAATTCCTGTATAGTCAATATCTCCTAATCCTTCATTGACTGCATTTTCATAAACTTGTTCTGCTTTAGTAATCATGGGTAATTCTACTCCTAATGATTTTGCAGTACTTGTCATGGTGCTGATATCTTTTTTTAAATTAGCAAGAGTAAAAGTTGCATCATATTTTCCATCAATCATTTTGTAGGCCTTTTTTTCACTCATTCCAGTTTTAAAATAAGTAGAGTTTAAAATTTCTAGAAATATTTTTGGGTCTACATTTGATTTTTTGAGTAGAGTAATTCCTTCTGATAATGCTAAGGCAAGCATAGTAATTTGTAGATTCATAGCTAGTTTTACAGAATGCGCAATTCCATTTTCTCCTAGGAAAAATACCTTATTTGCAATTTTTTCAAAGATATTTTTACAATATTTATAACTATTTTTGTCACCTGATACCATCATTACTAAATCTCCTGAAATTGCAACATTTGGTCCTCCCATAACTGGAATGTCTAATTTGTTAATTCCTATATCTTTGAATTCTTTTGAAATATTTTTTGATTCAGTTGGATTAATTGTACTCATATCAGCAACAATTAATTTTTCATGTTTTCCTTGGATGATTCCATCATTTTCAAATGAAATTTCTTTTACTGCTTCTGCATTTTTGACTATGATTATGACAAGTTCTGAATTTATTGCAACATCTTTTGGAGATGTACAAATTTTGATTCCTTTGTTTTTTAGATTTATTGTTTTTTCTTTTGTTCTATTGTATGCTGATACTTGAAAACCTGAATCATACAAGTGCTCAGCTACTGCACTTCCTAACATACCTAATCCTATAATCCCAACTTTGTTCATATTGATACACTCTTTGATAATGTAACACTCTTTGATAATGTAACACTAGTGACGTTCTTCATTTTGAATTTCCCATTGTTTATTTCCATATCTTGCCACTGCAAATTCTATTTGACCAATTGTTTTCTCACCTTTCTTTACTTTTGCATAATCAAATTTTTTCATTTTAAATAATTTCTCTTCTGGCTTATATCCTCCTTCTATCACTTTGACTTTGAACCTTTTACTGGCTTTGATGATTAGTTTTCTTGCATTTTGTACATCTCCTACCCATGAAAACATTTCAAATTCTCCAAAATTCTTTGTTGTAATGATGTATCCGTATAATCTTGCTTCTAGCTTCATTTTTTGAGATTTTGCTTTCTCATTTAGCCATGCCACTACTTCTTCCCCATGATCTTTTTCAACTCCAAACGTTTCTGAATCCTTCATATACTGAAATGTAGAATATTAAACAATAATAATCATTTTCAAAGCACTGTTAAACTAAAATATTGATTCTACCTTGAAATTTTATGCTTACAGTTGATTGTACAGATGTTTTATCGATAAAAAATGAATTACTAGTATTTGTATCGGACTCTGTATCTGCAATCCCTACATTAAAACATCATCAATTTATGCTTTCAAAATTTGATGATGATGAAATACTTGATGCAAATATTGTGATTACATCAATTAAAGATTTTCTTGATTCAATTGGTGAGAATAATAATTTTGCAGTAATTTGTAATAATGATGTTATTAGCATTACATCTATTTCTGGAAAAATAATTGAACGCGATGCTCCGCCCCCTCAACAAGAAATGTTTTCATGTACTCATTGTGGATTTGTTACAAAATATCAAGTTGAATTAACCACTCATATGAGAATTCATTATTTGTGATTTGATTTTTATGATTTTCAACAGGATCTTTATAAACAATAATTGCTCAAATCAGTTGTGACTGATTCTTTAAAAAATAAAATCACCAAAGTTTATTGTGAAAGATGTGATCTTATTTTTGAATCAAGGGATAAGTTTGATGCACATTTTGATAGACACTCATCTGGTATTGCATGTGAAGAATGTCCAATTGACACTGTAATTGCAAAATTTGTAAATTTGTTTAAGAGAAAATCCTCTCACAATTTGGAATAAGTTTTTTTAACTCATTTTATCTGAATTTTATATGAATAAAAAAGGAATGATCATAGGCGTAGTTGTAGTATCGATAATTGTTGGAATTATAGCCTCAGTATCATCATCACCTTCTGAAACCGTAAATCTTGATATGGGAAGAACACATGGTACCATTTCCACTGCTATGGGTTCTCCGATTTTGGGAAATCCTGATGCACCAATTACTATAGTTGAATTTGGTGATTATCAATGTCATCAATGCTTCAATTGGTTTCATAATACCAAACCTGAAATTGAACAACAATACATTGAATCTGGAAAAGTAAATCTAGTCTTTGTTGACTTGGCATTTTTAGGTAAAGATTCTCCAAAAGCTGCACAAGCATCATACTGTGCAGAAGATCAAGAAATGTATTGGGAATATCATGATCTTCTTTACACTTCCCAAGAATCAAAAATTGATAGTGGATGGGCAAACTCTGAAAGATTAAAGGCATTTGCATTTAGTCTAGGGCTTGATATGGACCTCTTTGATAGTTGTCTTGATTCAGGAAAATATTCAAAACGTGTTTCATTTAACACTCAACAAGCAAAAGAACATGGGGTGCGAGGAACTCCTGGATTCTTTATTGTAAGTTCTGAAGGGCAACAGCAAATCAGTGGTGCACAACCATTTACTGTTTTTAAACAAATTTTGGATCCATTGCTCTAATGACACAAACAATAAAACTTGTATTCTCAAATCTCAAATATCTAGTATTATCATCTACAATTTTTGCAACCATGCTAATTGGATTATTAATAATGTCTGAGTATATTTTCTTGGAGCCATATGTTGTTAGTCATATTCCTTCGGGAACTGAATTTGGATTTGCTCTAATTGTAATAATATCTGCATTATCTGCTCTAGTTCTTCCAATGAATATATTTCGAATAAATATTCTCAAAAGCTCAAAACAAAAAATGGGTGGTAGTTTATTTGGTTCTATAATTGGTGCAGCAGCGGGGGCTTGTAGCTGTGGTCCTATTGGATTTGCAGTGATTTCCACATTTGGCTCAGTTGGAGCTACTGCCACTGCATTTTTAACAAATTATGAAATTCCAATTAGGATAATTGCCATTGCTATTTTGACTATAACTTATTTTACAACTGTAAAATCACTCAAAGTTGAATGTAAAATCAATTCTTGAATTTGATTCATTAGAAATTACCCTTTAGGCAAATTTTTACAACCCTTGACTGTATCATCAAGTCTTTCAAATTGTTATTGTGACATTCATCTATATCCCAATTAGGCCAAGTAGGAGAGATCCTGAAGCCGATGAAATTGAAGATGCACAAGATTAGCATCTTTTCCCTCTTTGTATTGTAGATAGTCTAATTTTCAAATTATGTAATGTTGAGATATTTATTTGCCACTTTTTGATTTAATTTAATGCAGAATTGGAATCTTATTTTTGGAATTTCAATAATTTCTAGTCCAATTCTTTTTGCAATGATCGCATTTCCTGACTCTATTGCTTGGAGTTGGAATGAAGGTCGAGGTGGCTACCTTTTTGCATTAATCTTTGTAGTAGCCGAACTAATTGGTCTTAGAATTGTAATTTCTAAAAAACGATTACTGGCAGTAATTCCAATGGCATTACTTGTCATTGTATATTTAATATCATTAGAGTATGGATTTCGTGATTACATCATTGCATATGGTGAATCAATTGACATTCCATTGATATTTTCATTCACATGGATGTGGGATTTTATTGTAATGGCAATTTTCATTCTAGTTGCTCTAACTGTTTTCTTTGGTACACGATGGATTCGGATTGCACCTGCAGCACCAATATTTCTTACAGGTACTGCAATAATTTTATCACTTGATGCATTTTTCCCATATGATACACTTGGTCCTTTACAATACATTGTTCCATATTTTGTTCAAGCAAATGTTTGGATAATTACTATACTAGAACTTGGAACTGCAGTAGCACGAGATAATGTAATGTTTTTGCGTGGTGATCATGGTTCTATGGCTTTACAAGTATTTTGGCCATCAGCTGGCGTTCACAGTATAATCATCTTCTCTTTGGTGATTGGTGCATTTATGCTAAAGATGAATATTCCAAGAGGAAGAAAATCTATCTATTTTGTTTTGGGAATTATTGGTACCATTGGAGTTAATCTTATTCGAATATTTTCATTATCTTGGTATGCCCTAAAAGTAACTACTGACCCTGTAGCTTGGGAGGAATATCACAAGATTGCAGGTGAGATAATGTTTTTGCCGTGGCTGTTTGCATTTATTTTGATTGTTATAGTGATAGAATCGCGGAGGCTCAAAAAGAAAGAATCAGAAGGAAATTTTCCGCCTAAAAATAATTCGTAATATCACTTTGTCCTTTAAGTTCTGATAACTCTGCTACTTTCACCCCTAGTCTTCTAATTGTGATAGTTTGATTTTCAAGTGCTTCTACTAGGAGTTGTTCTGCATTTTTTTGTAATTCTTCTAATTCTACAGTTGGATTTCTAAGCATTCTTGATTTTGATTTGTTTGATAAGTCTGATTGAACAAAATGTATCCCAACTGATTTGAACATTTGATTATTTTTTTTAATTACATCATGTACTTCTATACATAACTCTTTGATATTTTCTGATAGAAATGAATAATCTTTTGAATCTTTTTTCAATGTCATAATTTTACTGTATTGAATTCGTCCTTCTTTTTCTTTTACTGGTTCGTTATCTATTCCTCTAACTGCATTGAAAATGTAAGTTCCACTTTTTCGTCCAAATTTATTATTTAATGTAAATACATCTATTTTTTTTAAATCTTGAATTGTTTCTATTTTCATCTCTGAAAATATTTTTTCAGTCTTTCCTCCAATGCCTGGAATTGTTCTAATCTTTAATTGATCTAAAAACTCTTCAATTTTTTCAGGTGTCACAATTGTTAATCCATCAGGTTTTTGATAGTTTGATGCAATTTTTGATATCAATTTGTTTTGAGAAATTCCAACAGAACAACTAAGTTTTATTTTATCTCTGATAGAATTTTTAATTTGTTGTGCTAGGTGACTTGCTTTGTTAAAATCCCCTTCCACTCTTTTTGTTACATCAAGATATGCTTCATCTCTACCTACATATTCAAAAACATCTGCATCTTTTTTCATAATTTCCATTGCCCTTTCAGAGATTTCTGTATAGTAATCAAAGTCTACTGGTAGAAACACTGCATCATTTCTTTGCTCTAGTCTTTTTTTTGCAAATGCTATTGGAATTCCTGATTTTGCACCATATTTTCTTGCAGTATAGTTTGCAGTAGCAATTGCACCACTATCTCCTCCTCTATCTGAAAATACACAAACACAGACTGGTTTTGTTTTTAGTTCAGGTTTTCTCACTTCTTCGCATTGTGCATAAAAATAATCAAAATCAATGTGGAAAACGATCCTTGTCTCCAATGTGCTTCTTTGATTTTATGATTATTACAATATTGTGTATTCATCTAAATAGCTACACGTTTTATTGTCTTTATGGATTCCCCAATTTCTGCGAATGATGATGGAGTGAAATTCAAACCAGAAAATATGGAAAAAGAAAAACTCTATCACTGTATTTTCAAAAATAAGGCTATGATTGGATTCAAAGATTCTCAAGATGTTCTAAATTGTTATGAAATTGAAGAACAAAAATTGGTTGAAGAAATTAAAAAATGTAATACTAGTGACGATCTTGAATTATTCTTTGAAAATTATCTAAAATCACAAAACCTGAAAAATTAAATAAAAGCGAAATAGAGTTTGATTATTAAAGGAATTTTAAATTGAGTGACCCTAAAAAATCAAACGACGCAGAAGATATTTTATCTGATTTTGAATCTAGAACTAAACCTGAACCAACACCAGAAC
>Ga0209992_10001504_pt1 | contig 24291 bp, 20 predicted proteins | sample 2SBtaG_2_FD_182564 | JGI IMG/M metagenome (GOLD analysis project Ga0209992, IMG submission 182564) | Deep subsurface microbial communities from Kolumbo volcano to uncover new lineages of life (NeLLi) - 2SBTROV12_ACTIVE470 metaG (SPAdes)... | ecosystem: Environmental > Aquatic > Marine >... | reverse complement strand
TGGTGTTGGTCGGACGCACTGCTTTATCGGTAGAGATTAGTACAAAAGTCTCAACGCCAGACTCAATCGCTACCTGTGCACAATTTAGCGTACCAAAAATATTATTATCAACCCCTTCGGTATTATTAAACTCCACCATCGGCACATGCTTATAAGCTGCTGCATGATAAATAGTATCCACACCAAAACGTTTAAACACATTAGCAAGCCTAGTTTTATTATTAACACTTTCCAGTATTGGATAAATTACGGGGACATGTTCGCTAATTTCGCCGTTTAAATTAGGTACGTGTCCCTTAATTACACTGCTGCTTGAATAGTGGAGAGGTTAAAGGGGTACGATACCTAATTACTCATTTGTGTCCATTAATTACACCTCAACGTTTAAATAATTAAGTATTGTGTCCCTTTAATTGATTTCTGAAATTTCTCACTACCTGTTATTTTGACCGTTTGGAAAACCAAAATAGCTCTAAAAAGAGCTATTTATTCACCTGGAAATCATTTTAATGCCATTTATTTGTATAAAAAATGACTAAAGCACACATTAGGATTCATTAAAACAACCTTTAAGTCACCCATTTAAGAAATTTCCCAAATTTTTAATGGCTATCTGTGTCTAGGATACCCATCAGGATTCATACGTTGCCAGCGCCAAGTGTCTTCGCACATTTCATCTAGCTCACACTCAGCTTTCCAGTCTAACTTTTCTGCTGCGTAAGCAGGATCAGCGTAGCAGGTGGCAATGTCGCCGGCACGTCTATCAGCAATTTGATAGGCTATGCGCTTGCCTGATGCCTTTTCAAAAGCCTTGACCATATCCAGTACTGAGTAGCCGTTGCCTGTGCCTAGATTAACGGTTAACAGTTGTGGTTTATCCTCTAACGCCTGTAGCGCCTTGACATGCCCTTTGGCTAGATCTATCACATGAATGTAATCACGCACTCCTGTACCATCGGGCGTATCGTAATCTCCACCAAAAACCGTTAACTTCTCTAATTTACCCACTGCCACTTGTGCGATATATGGGATTAAATTATTGGGAATATCGTTCGGATCTTCACCAATCAGCCCACTCTTGTGTGCACCCACAGGGTTGAAGTATCTAAGCAGTGCGATATGCCAGCGATCATCTGCAACAAACACATCTTGTAAAAACTCTTCAATCATTAATTTAGAGCGGCCATACGGATTAGTGACCGACAGCGGGAAATCTTCCTTAATCGGTACCGTATGCGGATCACCATACACCGTCGCGGATGAGCTAAAGACAAAGGTTTTGCAACTGAAATCACGCATCACCTCTGCGAGGATAAAAGTACCGCCCACGTTGGTATCATAATACTCAATCGGCTTCTCTACCGACTCACCCACCGCTTTCAAACCTGCGAAATGGATCACACCATCAATGGCGTGTTTTTCAAATACGCGCGTCAGAGCCGCTTTATCACGCACATCTACCTTGTAAAAAGGGATACTGGTATTTGCTAACTTCTCAACGCGCTTTAATGCCTCTAGCGATGACTTGCAGAGATTGTCAACCACAACCACTTCATAGCCAGCTTTAAGCAGCTCAATACAAGTATGTGAGCCGATATAGCCCACGCCGCCTGTTACTAATATTCTCATCATTATTTTTTAAATTTAAACCTAAAATGCACAATTCGACGATAAACAATCGTATAAATTGCCATGAATACAAACGCCCAAATAATCAACATGGTTTGATCATCATACCAAATAACAGCCGGAATGATACCCACCAAAGAGAGTGCCCATAGAAATGGCGATGTCATACTGTTGCATATGGTTTTATTATGTTTAAATCTTTTACAATTAACTAAACGCTTATAAACCAACATATGCAGATGGTAGCCATCAGGCTGACTTGGCGAAGTTCCACGCACAATCTTTTTACGGTAAATACTAAACAGCACCTCATACATGGGGTAGATAAAAATTAACAACACAAACCAATTCGACAACTCTGCATGGCGATCTACCAGCCACAAGCCAATACTAGCCAATATAAACCCAACAAAATACGCACCGCCATCACCCATAAATATCTTACCGAATGGAAAGTTTAGAATAAAAAACCCAAACAGAGAGGAAGATAGCAACAGACTCAACTGCAGAATAAGATCATCCCCAAGCGTATAAGCGACAAATGCCAAAGCCAATGAGGCTAATATTGCATATCCAGCCATTAGCCCATTAAAACCATCAATAATATTAAGTGAGTTTATCGCCCCACCCACAACCAATAATGTAAACAACAACCCTATTAGCCAATAGCTTGACAGAAAACCATCAATCCACTCAAACCCTAAAGAGAAAATGCCCAGGTTCATAAAAATAGCCAATATAAAAATAGAGACAAATGCAAATAGCAATCTTAACAAGGGAGATACGCGCGCAGTCAAATCCTCATAAACACCGCCAGCAAACACCGGAAGCGAGGCTAACCACAATATCCACAATCCAGAAGCGCGCCCATCAAACAACCACAAACCAACAGCAAACCCTAAAAAAACCGGAATACCACCAATGCTAGGGGTGTGATCAACATGAAACTTCTGCACACCTTGCAAATCACCCTTGTGTATCAGCCAATCAATCTTATCTGCAAAATGCACAATTAACCAGCCAATGATCAAGCTAGTTAATAACGGTAGTAGGATTAAATTAAAGATGGGCATGTAAGAATATAAATTGGAATATTTAAACCTTTAATTATACAAGAGGAAAAATGGCAATAGGTCTTATAGATCTATATTCTAGACAATTAAGAGTATAATGGCACACTAATCTTGGACACATTTCAAGCCATTTTTTACTTGACCAATTTGACAATCGCCCAGATAATTATCAATAGGAAATTGATAAAATAAAAAAAGGAATTACATGATATTTATAAAATAATCCATCATTAACCATCCAACAACTCATTCTTTTTAATGCTAGATAAACATTGACTATTTATATCATTCCTTTCTCTATCAAAGAACCACCCCCATTTATTAAAATAATAAATTGCCGATCTGATATGGTACAGAAGTAACTTTAATTGCTTATAAGAACCCTTCTCATACTCGTGAATTACTGATACATCTGGATAAAATACGGTTTTATATTTGGCATGAATTCTTCTATTCAAATCTGTATCCTCTAAATACATAAAAAAGTTTTCATCGAACAAGCCAACAGATATCAGAGATTCTGTACGAATAAACATAAAACAACCAGATAGATAAGGCACATTCATTTCTGTTTTATATCCTGAAAACTGCAATTCATAAAAAGCATCTAACTTTTCAAAAAATTTGATCTTAGGTAAAAATCTTCTCAAAAACAAATGAATCGGGCTAGGTAGTAGCTTGCATAAGTACTGCATCTCACCATCTGGAAATAAAACTTTTGGCATAATATTTCCAATATTAGCATTGACCGACATGTGGGTGTATATCTGCTCTAAAACACCTTTTTTAAAGTATACATCAGGATTCAATATTAAGTGATATTCAGACTTTAAGTTTATAGATTTATTAAGCGCAATATTGTGTGCACTTCCATAACCTAAATTAGCATTATTAAAATAATATTCAACCCTATTGTCAATATTTTGAAGATCTTTAAGGTGATCATTGCCAGAGTTGTCAATTAAGTATAACTTAACCTCAAGATTAGTATCTAGAAAACTATGAATAGCCTTTGATAGTTGAATTGTTGAATTGTGATATAAAACTATCGAAGCAGATATTTGCATTATTTGCCCTCTGTTACTTTATGCATTAACATATTAAAACTTTCAGCTGAATATTTATCTAAATAATCAGCTAGACCTTTCATGTCTTTCTTATTTTTAGGGTAATTTTCCAAAATAAACATCAACTCATTAGCACTATTAGGATCGAAAAACATAACGTATTTTTTTGAAAACTCACTTAATGATCCAGCATTAGAAGAAGCGACCTGGCACCCTTCTGACAAAGCCTCTAGAATTGGAAATCCAAACCCTTCATAGAGGCTTGGCAGGACAAATATAGACGCTTGACCATATAGAGAGTTTAATTGCTCATCAGTGTCAATATCATTTAATACAAAAATTTTCTCATTTTTAAACCCAATCTTGTCTTTAGTGACTATTACAAGTGATTGAAAAAAATCATTCTTCATATTTTCAAATGCCAAAACAAGTGTTTTAATATTCTTTTGATACCTTGTATTGCCTACATACAAGACATAATTACCAAAAGAGTTATACTTAGTATTTTCTAAATAATTTCTATGTTTTTCGATAAAATGTGGAATGATTAATGATTTAAATCGTCTATTTAGCTTCAGTAAGTCTAATGAAGTGCTATCAGATATAGAAATTATTTTTGTTGACGACAACAGTGTCAAAGACACCATAAGATCATAATAAAATACTGCAAATTTATTAATAAACACGCTTTTACTGAAGTAACTCTCTATTGTTCGATACATTAAATCATGGACTGTTGTAATTTGATTTTGAAATAGTTTTATATATAGGCCAGAATATGTAGCTGCATGGAAGCAACAAACGTTGTGCTTATTCTTTAATTTTAATAACACAAATGGCAAAATCAAGAAATGTAAGAAATTATATGGCTTAATGGGGGTATAAACTATCGTTACACCAGCTATACATAAACTTCTGTCATTTGAAAGAACAAACACATCGTTATAATCAGATTTTTTAGTGTAAAAATTGATTAGATAACCTACATATTTACCAATACCTGTAGTAGGAGAGAACAACCTACCATCAATTAAAATGTTATTTTTAATACCCTCTCCTTCTAGTAAAAAGAAATATAATTGGAAGAAATAATAAAATATACATTAAATCAAAAATAGAGACATAAAGAAGAAATATAACAAATAACCTGCTCCTTAAAAAATAAAAATAAAGTGCCGCAATGCCTGCAGATTTTATTATGGTAACAACAATCAGAAACCAGATTCCAAAATCAGCCATAGGTGCAGCTATAGGACTAAATATGCCTGGTGTATACCCCAATGCCAAAAAATCCGGATATATTTGCTCATGTATCAATACTGTCCCATATAATTCTGGCTTATCTGGATACAAAGATCTTGGCAGAAAAAACCAAAGAGATGTTAGTAATATTGCGCCGTTAAATTTATAATTATTATCTGATAGCCACTCCAACGTATAGGATAAGTTGATGTAATAATCAAAATACCCTGAAATTAGCTGAGAAATAGGGAGGTCAGCTGAAGAAAAAAGTACTTGAATGGTCAACATAGAGACAATAAACAATAAAATTGGTATAGCGTACCCACTAATTCTCCTTACTGTGCAAAGATCTATATACGCCAATACCATCATAGCAGCCGTTAAAAAACCCTGTTTTTTTCCAATAAAGATCATTGATATAAAAAAAATTAAAGCAAGAATGGTGCGATCTTTTCTAAATGAAAGTAAAACAAGAATTGGTATAGAAATCCCTAATAGATAAAAATAGAGCCCCATTCCAGAAGTAGCTCTTGATTCATGATAGAACTGTCTAAAGCCATTAAATGAAAAAGGATATTTAATAAATTCAGGGTATAACATTGCAACACAGGCCAACACTATAATTATCAAATATGGATAAAAATTTTCATTTACTACCAGATCTAAAGTGTCAATATTTCCATGATTTTTAAACATTGCTTTCAATGTATAAAATCCTAGAATCGATCCTATCAATATAGATATTAAATACACTAAAATGATGGCATCAGTATATAAATTTTGCTCCACAGGGAACGATAAATCTCTGACAATATTACCTCCGTACAAAGAAAAATACACAGGGAATGCCATTACAAAAAATGGATTAAATACTTTGCCAAATATCCTGTAGGAGACAAAGAATAAACTAAATCCAATTGTTATAATTAACCAAAGCATTTAAGTGCGAAACTCTCTAAATACCAGATAACTTATTATCATAAAACCAATCCCAAAGCTAATTAAAATGGCATATATGGCGCCATAAAACATATAATACTTAGATAGTATCATTGATAGAATTACATATAAAAATAGAACTCCAATCCATACATAACTCACCTTTCTTACTTGCTTCAATACAGCAAAAACAGAGGTAAAAATAGATGAAAAAATTACAAAAACATTAGCGAAAAGCAATAATAACAATATGTCATAGGCACTTGTATACTCAACACTACTAATAAGCAGAATAATATCAAGTCCAAATATATATAAAAAAATCAACATTAGCAATGTTGATATACCATACAAAAACAAAAATCTATTTAAAACAGACAGCATTTCGCCTTTACTTTTCTGATGAGCCTTGCTTAGATATTGGACATAAACATTGCCCAATACAGAGGATGGTATAACCATTAGCATTGCCACTTTTTGAGAAATACTGTACAAAGCTACCGCCTCAAGGCTATCGTATAATTTTATAAATAATGGGGTAGTTGAATTAATAATTAAATCCATAAATGCAAATGGCACCAAGGGGATGCCTATTTTCAAATACGGACCTAATAAAGTTAAATCTATTTTTTTTAATTTAATATAATCTCTTAACAGATACAATCCATAAATTGACGCTATTACTTCTGCGTACAAAAATACATACAACGACTCATACACATTGCCATAACGAACCAATAGAACATAACCAACTAATCCCACCACCAAGATTGACTCGAAAAATAAAAAAATTATCTGCTCTTTAATTTTTAAAAGGGCTCTTAATAATCCATATACAAGGTCAGCAATAGACCTAAACACAACAACAATGCAGAATAATACAGAAAGTTCAAATGAAAACAATTCAAAAAGGTACCCGTATATAGCAAATAGGAATGCAATAAGGATAGTAAAAATTACTTTAAAGAAAGCAATAGAATTCAAGTCTGCTATTATTTCTAATTTATTCTTTGTTGGAAAAATAACTTGAGAGGAGTACATTAGTGATAAAGAGGAAAATGTAAGAACTAAACCTAACATACTTATGAAAAATGACCACTCTCCATATTCAGAAACTGATAAATTTTTTGATAGGAGCATTGCAAGAATAATTCCATAAGAAAACCTGATAACGGGCAAAATAGTGGACATGGTTATATGCTTTAGTAACATAATATTATTATCGTTCTATTTTTTTAAACCCAAATTAACGAGCCACTCTTGATTGATTTTCAATATTAAATTTTTATAGCTATAAAAAATTTTCTTTTGCTTTGTTGTTACCTTGTATTCCTTTGCCTTTTTTATCTCATTAGTGTCAAAATTATAGCGCTTATAAAGCACCTCCTCTAATTCATATCTAGGCTGAAATATATTTTTTATTTCATTTTGAAATTTCAATTTAAGAAAAACAATACGAGCATCCAAAAAAGGCATAATTAAATTATGATTAAATTCTTTTGAAGATTCGATAACCATAATATTTGACGGCCCTTGCAAATACATCATCTTCAGATACATTACCACATCTTTCTTCTGAGCTACATTCTTAACAAGAGCATCTACAATATTTAATAAATATTTTTGATATGAATTTGAACCACATATAACAGGGACGTATCCAGTTGGGTCTAACAGGCCAATGTAATACTCTTTCTCTTTAAATGGTATATAAAAAGTGTATTTAGATTTCCATCTAATTTTATAAATATTTTGAATTATCATTGCTAATAACCTTCTAATTGGCAGGGGTGCATCATAATAAAATTTTGAAACCATGAATCTTTGTATGGCTGCGCTTATTGATTTTGAGCTATTTCCCCAGCAATAAATACTATCAGAGGATTGGCCATTAATAATATTGCAACTCCCATACTTACCCTGAATTACACTATTTCCATAGTATATTGAAAAAAGACTTATATCAAATGGGTGTCTTCTGTGTAATTTCTTCTGAAATTCGCCATAATACTTATCTATGTCACAGTCTATAATTTCAACAGACTCATTAATCACTTTTGCAATCTTTAAAACTTTATGCAAATCATCAAGATTATCCTTATCATAAGGTGAATATTTAATAAAAACCAATTTAAATTTTATGGCAAGATCTTTTAATACAAAGTACAAATAAGTCGAATCTACCCCCCCGGAAAAATATAGTATCGTTTCTAGATTTGGATCAATACTATCCTTAATATTATCGTATATATATTGATAATTAGATTCAGGGTAGTTATTAATTTTTTGGAAATATTTAAAGGAGTCGAAATAAATATTCTTAGACAATCCGTTCGAACTATATTTCCATAAAGATGCTGGCGGCATCTTTGCAATGCCTTTATAGAGTGAGTTATTTCCCGTGGTGTATCGATGCCTTCTAAAATAAAAAGCTTCATTAGTATCAATATGCAAACATTCAGACTGGCAACTTTCTAAAATATACTGAATATCATCTGATATTGTAATCTCACCATCTTGTGTAAAAAAATACAGTCTAAAATTTCCAAAAATATCATTAATAAAATATTCGATATTATCTTTTTTTATATAAATAAAAAAAAATCCGGATAGCTGCTGTATAGCTTGAATTATCTGGTCATCCGTTTTGCAATGTTTTATTTTATTAAGGTAACTTTTGTTATATATATCTCCATAAGCTTTGACAACAATGCCTGTAGATTTAAATGAGAAAACCTCATTAGAGGATATTTTAAATTTCATAAATCTTTCCAAATCTTATCAAGCACAAGTCCAATTGACTGATCAATATTATTTTTAACTGTGTCAATTTCAATAGTGTTGGTATTTTTCTTTTTTGCATAAGAAATAATGTTGTCAACTCTAACGTTCAATATCTTTAAATCTTCAACAGCAAACTCTTTTTTTCTATTGTAAAAGATATCTAGATCGCCATTTAATCGAATAATACAATCTGGCTTAGGCAAACAATAATAAAATAATTTATTTAGAATAATTGACGTATCACTTAACTTGTCATAATAAGATCTATCTACTATCAAGATGTTATTTTCATTTGAAATAAATGTTAGATCTTTAAATATTAAAATCCAGTAGTCAATAATATATACCAAGGTCAATACAAAATAAAATATACTCGATAGTATTTTAGATCTATTCTCTAAATCATCCGCAATTCCACCTGTTAATTTAACGCTATGGCCATCATTCTCTACTTTTCCACCTCTACTTTTTACGATCTTCTGTCTAAGTCTTTGTATAAAAGTAATTTTTAAACCCCAATAGGCATATTTACCTATAAGCCCTCCATCATTAATCTTTTTGTAGAATTCTTTTGCCAGAGCACTTTTACCACTACCATCAATGCCAATAAAAAAAATAAGCCGCCCTCTTCTATTCCAAATAAATTTTGATTTAATACTTATAGAGCCTTTTTTAGCAATAAAATTTGTTATACGAATATATTTTTTTGGAAAATATTTATAGATATTCATAATTTGATATCTTGTATTTATTTTTCTATTTGACAGGTAATTTAAATTTAAAAAATAAATAAATTTATAGTTTTTAAATATTTTAAAGAAGATTTTAATATCTTTATTTTGGACGCCTAAATTTTGTATTCTTTCATAATAATAGTATTTCTTTTTAAAAAAAGATTCAATAAGCAAGATTACATAATCCATTTTTATATTCGGATAGTTAAACCCTTCTACAACTACACTATTCTTGTATATTTCATCGAAACTAATTATGTTAGTATTGTAATAAGATACATTTCTATACAAATGTATCTTAATGAAATTGAGCGAATCATATAAAGTGTACATCTTTTGTCCATTGCTTATGAATCTTGCAATATTAACAAAAAAGTTTTCCTTAAGCACTTTCTCTGCCTTTACATAATCATCTGGATGAACAACAATATCCAGATCACCTGGAGTGGTGTTTATTCGATAATAAATTGGGAGATTGATTATTACAAACCTAATTTTTTCGGATTTTAGTTTTTTAAGCCAAACTAAATAAATCTCAGACTTAAACCCATAAGTTTTTAATAAAATTGCGCTTATGGTTTTCATGTTAATACTCTATCTTGTAAACTTTTTAAATTTTTAGCTATAACTTTATCCAAATTATTTTCTTCTATTAATAACCTTCTTGCGGCATATAAGCACTCATTTTTATTTATTGGGTTTGATAGAAAAAAATCGTCAAAAAACTCATTAACCCCTTCCAGTTTAGGTCCTAAAAAAGGCGTTCCACATAATAGACTTTCATACAATGAAAGTGGAAAGGCAAATGTGCCATTTTCTTTTTTAAATAAATATATATATAAACTACATTGTGATAACTCTTTATAGGGATCTACTTTATTTTTAAGAATAATATCCTCTTTATATTCTGATTTAAAGCTATGTAGTTTCTTAAGTAGAGCCTTATCATTCATCACACCATTGTCAGCTACAATTAATTTTAAATTTGGCAGTTCTTTTTTAATATTTTTATAAATAAATAGAACAGTATCAAACCCCTTAAATTCACTAATATGGCTCATATAAAGCATAGTTGGAGGCTTGCCTTTTGAAGTATTTTGAAAATGCACACTTTTATCTAATATAGGCATAGTTATATTCAGTTTGTTTTTATATTTACTTGAGATGCCTATCAAAATTTTAAGTTGATGCTGTGTGTAAATATTAAATTCTCTATATAAAAATGGTGTAACTCTAGCTAATATACGTAATAAACCCACCCTATGTGCTGTTGAAAAAATCCCTCCATCTGTTATATTCATAGATGTCTCTTTGAAAGTAGTTAAAAGGCCGACCAATATAGAAGAAATACCTATATTTCCAATATAACGAACTTTAGCAAAACTCCTTATATACAAGAGTTTCTTTAATAATTCAATCCTCTTAACAAAGCTTATTTTTACACCCTTAACTATAAGGTTAGACTCATTTTTTTTAGTTATTATTAAAATTTCACAGTTCTGACCTTCTAATTTCGCTTCTTCAAATATCTGCTTTCTATTGGCTTCGGCTAGAGGAAATTTGTAATCTTTTTGTTCGCTAACAATTAGCACCTTACGCATGCTTATCCCACTCTTGAAAATACTCCTTCTCTCCATTAATAACACTTATTACATGATTCAAATTTTTATCATTCCAAATTTCTTCAATTTTATCTTCTAAATTAGGCTCGTAAGAATTGACATTTGATAACAATTTAATTGGCACCCCGTGTATCAAAAAATATTCATAAATAAACAATTTTAAAGAACTGTTGCCTGATTTTTGCCTGCTTCTTATCTTGCTTAAATTATTAAATACTTCTGTATATTCATCTTTATTTTTTAAATCGTACGTAAAATTTTTTTCAGAATACGCAGCTTTTGCACCAATCACAAGCGGAATATTGCTGTACATTAACTCCAATCCTATGGTGCCATTAAATACAATAGCTCCATCTAAATAAGGAAAAATTTCATAACTAATAACTTTCTCATCACAAGAAATAAATAATATATTTGGATTTCTTAAAATTTTTTCTCCGAAATAGTCAAGCAAAATATCTTTAACACTAACTCGCGCATTCATCCATAGACATTCTCCAGGGTGAGCTCTTATTATTAGAACTTTATCTTCTGAATTTTGAAAAATCTTTACTGTTTCCACTAACCATTCAATTGGTGATTTAAATACTGTATTCCATTCTTTAAATGTAGTTGCGTTATCCCACATTACACCTGTAAACATTGCGAATACTTTCTTATCTTTATTCTTTAATAGTTTGACTTTCTCCACGCTGTTACCTACACTCTTTCCAACATGGGTCTTAATTTTTTTTCCATCTCCAGATAAACAAGAAAATCTCTCCTCCATTATCTTCTCAACACTCTTTATAATTTTATTTCGGGAGTTTTTATCAAAGTTATTAACAATATATTGATGATATCCATGATCACTTTTACAGGCCGCAATATCATTTACTGCAAAATCAAGTGCATTCATCACATAACCATTTCCACCATAAGTTATCACTTTAGTTTTAGAATTTAGAAATTTTTTCATGAAAACTCCCCAACTGGTGTAGATTCCATGCGAAGTTATTAGTAGTTTAGGATCAAACTTATCGATACAATTTTCAGCTAACCTATATGACAGTAGCGCATTTTTAGTGAAAAAATATATTGCATTATGATAATCTTTTTCTTGTCTTAAGGTTCTATCATCAGGTGCCGATAAAAAAAATCTGACCAAAGAGGCTTCAATATATTCAAAAAAATCAATACCGTCATAGATAAAATTATTATTTATCAACTCATGAACTTCCTTATCTTTCACTGTTACATTTAATTTTGAATAAGGGTAAAGAAGCCCACTAACAATAGATATTTTCCGTAACATCCACTGTGTGAATTTTACTCTTAAGGGGTAATATGTAACATAACTCATCTTATCTAACTTTGTTAAAGTTTCATGATGTTTTAATACTCCATCATCATACAACACTATCACTTCGAAACCCATTGCCTTAAATTTTAAAGCCATAATAATTTCTATAAATAGTTGCATAGGAACATACGTTCTAATCATATTAAATACAATAGTCCTGCCATTCGACTCTCTATAATTAACCGTAATAAATTCTAATCTTTTTAATTTTATTACTGTTTTTATAAATTTATAATAAAAACGTATATTTGATAAAAACCTATATATGTTGCTAAATTTTATTTTTATTATCTTCTTAATCATTTCCTTCTTTATGTAGTAATTTGAACAATTATGTCGTGTTATTTTCTATCTTTGTGCTTAGCATTCTTTTTTTAAAATCTTGCTAAATATTAAAATACAATCTATGATTAGCAAATAAGAATCCTTAGCTTGGGTCTTTATGGGATTAATATTTTTATCAAAACCTGCGTAATTGAACTTATTTTTTTCTATGTATTATCGACACATTCTAATGAGCTCAAATGCCTCAGCATAATCCACTCCAACAGAATTACCTCTTAATGCATTTAAACGAAGCGCATTATCAATACTTCTACTATGTGGTGGTTGTCGCATTTCTTCAGAATAAACCTCAAGAACTTGTCTTTTTATATCAATGTAATCTGTTATATCTATAAAGACGTTAGGAGAAAAAACCGCTACACCAGGCGTATTCCATTCAGTACTAGAAAGAACTTCAAAAGCATAAATCTCCTTAACACAAAAGTTTGGCTGTGGTCGACAAGCTGTCATAACTGCTTTATGTGTAATTTGATGATCAATATTTAAGTCGCCAATATGATGCGTGTAAATTATTTCTGGTTGTAAGTTATCAATCAGCTCTTCAATCGCTTGAACAACATCGAGCAAAGCAATCGTATCCATTTTATTATCTGGAAAGTCAAATTGTTGAATTGAAGAAACTCCTAAAATATCAGCCGACTCTTGCGCTACCCGCTTTCTAAGCTCAATCTCTTCTATTTTTGCATTGCGGGAACCTACGCCATTCGTCATAAAAATCAGATGGACTTTATCACCAGATTTAGTATGCTTTGTAATTGCTCCACCACAGCCTAAAACCTCATCATCTGAATGAGCTGATACAACCAGTACTGTTTTACTCATTGATCAATTCCCAATTGGTCGCAGTTCCACGCTTAATATCCACTTTTACAGTTTTCCCCAGCAGCTGTTTTTCAAATTTAGGCGCCAAGCCATAACCTGGACGAATTCTTCTAATATGTTTCTGAGTAATCACATCCCCAGCATTAATATCTTTTACAAAGTATACGGATCTTCTGAATTTTATATTTGCTTCTTCTGCAGGTTTTCTATCGTAACCTGCATTGCCTAGTGATAGCCACGCATCCTTAATCTCTTTGCATAATGACGTCAATTCAACTGGATTAATTGAGAATTCAGAATCAGGACCTTTTTCACTTCTATCTAAAATAAAATGCTTTTCAATTAGCGTGGCGCCATGTGCGCATGCTACAACTGAGGCGGTATTAGTTACCGTGTGATCCGAAAGGCCTATCTGAACACCCAGCTTCTTCCTCATATCTGGAATAGTTAACAAATTAGATTGCTCTACTGGCGCTGGATAACTACTAATACAATGCAATAAAATTAAATCTTTACAGCCGGCATCTCTGGCTGTCTCAACCATCTCTTCAATCTCTTCAAAATTTGCCATGCCAGTTGACATAATCAATGGTTTTTTAGTCGAAGCGATATATTTAATCAAAGGCAAATCAGTCGCTTCAAATGAAGCCACCTTGTATGCAGGAACATTTAAATCTTCTAACAAATCAACTGCCGTCTCATCAAATGGGGTTGAAAAACAGGTGATATTTATTTTTCTTGCATGATCAAACATGGCTTTATGCCACTCAAATGGCGTTTCAGCCTCTTTATACAGGTCATATAATTTATAACCATCCCATAACCCGCCCTGAATACAAAATTCCTCATGATTCATGTCGATCGTCATAGTATCTGCAGTGTAAGTTTGCAGCTTTACCGCATCCGCACCACAAGCCTTAGCTTTGGTAATGGTATCCAATGCTTTTTGTAATTTACCATTATGATTTGCAGAGAGTTCAGCAATCACATAAGGTGGATGTTTTGTGCCAATTGCTCTGCCATTAATAATTATTTCTTTCATTTATCTATTTTTTTAAAAGTAACTTTTGCACTCAGTTCATTATCCGCTAATGCAGCATCCCTGAACTCCAAATGATACCCGTTGTCTTTTATAAAAGCCTTGGGATATCCTGGAGCATCAAGCATACGTATGTAATCGTATATTTCATTAAATGATAATCCATTTGGAATTAAACTTTGATCTGGCGTCCTGCGTTTAAAATTTACCACCTCGCCCTCCTGTGGTGTGGAATCTGGATTATCACTAACAAAATCAGCTATCATTTTCCAGCTTAAATCCGATGCTCGTTTATATATTTCCTCTGCGCTTCCTTTTAAACTTAGAGGATTTTTGTAATAAACAGGGCCGGTATCAATCCCTGACTCCATTTTTAAAGCTGTTAATACAGTATCCTGGAGACCTTTTACAATTAAGTTTTGCAGTGGCGAGCCGCCTCGTCCATAGGGCAAGTCAGTCATATGAAAACAAACACACTCATACCTTTTAACGATCTCTTTAGACACTATCCAACTCCAATGCGGAAAAAAAATATACCGAGGACTTACAACTTCTAATAACTTATCAAGTTCTGCTGGAGTAGAGGCAAAACTCCATCTTCCTTTTTGTTTTTTTGAAAATTGATCAAAATATTTCAAATTCCATTTGCCTGTGGACGCAACTATAAAACTATCCATTTTTTCTATACTCCAAAAAGTTACCATTTTGCTTGCTTACTATATAGCCAGATCTATTAAATAAACCTTTAGAAGGGATGTTATTGTTATGAATAATAGCTTTTAAGGCCTTAGAGGGTGTCAAATACTCTATTCTCTTTAACGCTTGTTTTGCTAAACCTTGTCCACTATAGCTTGGTGAAATAATAATTGAAACCTCCAGTTCCCTGCTTTTTAAATTGTCGATTCTTAAAACTCCTGCTTGATGAGTCCCACACATCAGAATAAACAGTTGAGATATTGGTGAATTTATTATTTTTTGGAACCATTCAACATGATGACTCATGTTTGGAATATCTGTATTGACAAAATATTTACGAATTTCCTTAGTTTGTAAGCTATATGCAAAATTAACATCTTTCAGCTCTGCAGGTCGCATGAAAAACAAATCAACGAAATTTTCTTTAGAAATGATAAACTTTGCCACCCTTGAAGCACCGCTACCATCCACAATACTTGAAGATGCTAAAGATATCTTGCTGATGGAAGATGAAATGTTGTCGATACCTTTAGATAATTGATGCTTACTGTCATGCAATTGAATAACATTAATAGAATCTAAATTTTTTGCAATGTCTATTTGATTGTCAGCAATGACAATTTGAATGGTTGGCAAGCCTAGACAGCAGCGCTCCCAAGTAGTAGCTCCAGCTGCGCCAATCGCAACATCAGAATTTGCCATAATTTCAGCCATATTGTCTACATCAACCCTAACTTCTGTTTTATAAGGTAGTGTCATCGCTTTGGACTTAACACTCTCAAGATGAGGGGCAGAGCCTCCCATCACAACGGTAATATTTATGTCGTTTGGTAAGTTGTACGTCTTTAACTCGTCTAGAACAGTCTCAGTAACATTGTCAACATCAACACCGCCCATGTTAATAAGCAGTTGTTTAAACTCTGGTTTACTGCGGCGCTCTAAACTATACGGCCTCCATGTAGCAAACTCAGGCCTAAGTAGTGCATATTGCGAACCTAATAATAACTGGCAATCTTTAGGGGTAAATGCTGAATAATCTTCTTGTTGGCGGCCAAATGTTTGGTCAAGCAAAATATCACATTGGTGTTTACGATCTGCCAAATCATCAATCACCATTAATTTTTCATAATAAGGTTTGAGTCTCTTTTGCCACTGTTCATCTAAGGCGTAATGATCAACAATTAACCAATCAACTTTTTTAGCTTTGAATATATCAACACAAGCATCCGCATCTTGTTGTTGGGTCGCACCTAGCCAGTGTGAGTGTGCTAATTTAGTGTCAACTTTAGTCTCTTCAAACATCTTTAACTCATGGACAACAAAACCATTTGAACGAATCTTATCTATTAAGTTTCCTTCGTGCTTTCGACAAATAAATTCCACATTCGCACCCTTTTCTTTTAGCGCTTGAGCCAAGGTCAAACAGCGCATGATATGGCCTGTACCCATTTGCAAAGAAGCATCAACACGAAATATTACTTTCATTAGTTTAGTCGCTTAAATCCACTGTGACACAGTGGACCTTCTAGTAAAGTGTTTACATCTAGCCCCTCTTCACATTCTTTGATAATGGCAAATATTGGATTTAGCTCTGCAAAATACCCATCAACTATTTCTTGTTTATGCTCTGTGCAAGCATAAACACTGTTGGCAGCAAGATAACCTTTCTTCAGCATTTCTTGTGTAATCAAGGTTTTGTAAGATAGTGCATTGGGTGAATTAAATGTATAACCACTCAGTGCTGGCAAGCCCCAGGTACTGATTTCCAATTCATATTTATTAGCTAAACATTTCCATTGACTAGAAATGTTATTACCAATTTTAGTAATGGCTTGCCAGGACTTCTCTCGCTCCATCACCTCAAGTGTTTTTAATGCTGCAGTCGGTCCAACACGCTCAGTCCAAAAAGTTGAACTAATAAAGGTTTGTTGTGCCGCCTGCATAAATTCTTGTCTACCGATGCAAGCAGAAATTGCGTAGCCATTGCCTAAAGCTTTAGCAAAAATAGCCAAATCAGGCTCTACACCGTATTTTTTATGCAGACCACCGAATGCTTCTCTAAAGCCTGAAGTGCACTCATCAAAGATTAATATGATGTTATTTTCAGTGGCAAGATCTCTTACCTTTTGCAAGTAATTATCTTTTGGACCTTCATTCCTAGAAACTTCCATCTTAATAGCCGCAATCTCGCCATTATTTTCTTTAATTAATTGCTCTAATTGCTCAATATCATTGTAATTAAAAGGTAGGGTCGTACCTGTTAAACCTCTAGGAACGCCATTGGGCTGCAAACCTGGTAATAGATGACCATCAAGATTTTTGTCACTATTAAGATTAGTAGACAGATACCAATCATGCCAGCCATGATAGCCACAAATCGCAATTTTATCCTTACCAGTAGAGGCTCTAGCAATACGAATTGCTATGGAATTGATCTCACCTCCAGCTCTAGCAAATCTCACCATGTCTGCCCACGGATGAAGTTCGACTAATTTTTCAGCCAGGTAAACTTCTTCTGGGCAATTAAGTGTTGCCATATTTCCATCTTTTACAGTCTTAATTACCGCTTCATCAACTTCAGGATGTCCGTAACCTAATGTGTTGGTACCAATCCCCATTATGGACATATCGATGTATTCTTTACCATCTAGATCCCAAACTTTACACCCCTTGGACTTACTAAAGTAAGATGGCCATTTTTCGGGTAGAAACATTTCTGGCCTTTTAGAAAGCAACATATTTCCACCAGGAATCACTCTCTTCGCTCTTTTATATAATTTCTGCCCTGTGCCCATAGTTGCGCCTTCGTTATTTTTAATTTGTTGATTTTCTGTAAATAATACAGGCTGTAATCTTCTTAATTCTAACACTTGTTTCCAGTTAAACAATATATTGGGTGAAAAGTGTTCAAATATATTAGTCACCACAACTAAATCTTCTGGCTCATCAACCGACCATCTTTGATTAGACAAATCTTCAATATGAGTCATTGAAGATTTTGAAAAACTATCAGAATTACGAATATACGGCGTCACGTGCTCTCTATCAAACTCAGAGTCTGTTTCATTATTAGCGCGCTCAATAGAGGCGAACGACATAACTTCAATATCCAATCCATCTGGATAGCTCGCAGGATCAACATTAGAAAAATAATCCACTTTAGAGTTTTTGTACCCTTGAATGCACTTATCAATTAAACCAGAATCAACCAATGGACAGTCGCCAGTAATACGCACAACAACATCTGCTTTTAATAATTTTGCCGATTCGTAAAATCGATTTAATACATCCTTTTCACTGCCCCTTGTACATTGATAACCCAAAGACTCAACCACCGATTGTAGCTTGTCATTCTGTACTTCTTCAGAGGCTGCCACAACAATTTCATCCAGCTCATTAGATTGAGATAGGCGGGTCAATAACAGCTCAATCATTGGCTTGTTAACAATAGGTTTCAACACTTTTCCTGGCAATCTGGTTGAACCCATTCTTGCTTGCACTAATGCTACAATCTTCATAATTTCCCCCAGTTCGATGGGCTTAATAAGTCAACATCGTTTGTAAACATTTCATCCGGAATACTTGGCAATACTCCAGATGAAGCAATAACAATCTCCTTTAATTGATCTTTAGTGTCAACACCAACCAAGACTTTAGATATTTCTGACATGGAGATTGCATATCTTATTGTTGCCTCTAATGCTGTTATCTGGTTATCATTCAACCATTCATGCCATATCTTCCACAACCCACTCCAACGATTAAATTTGTCAGGCCTATGTTGCTCAGACATGAGCAACAAGCCTTGTAAAAAAATAGAGCGCGCATGAACCTCAATACCTTTGTTTTTAAGCATGGATAACATGCCACTATCAATTAACCTTCTATCAAGGATATTAAAGGGCAATTGAACTAGATCTATATCAAAATTTTTAAGAATAGATTGCAATTGGTTGTGATCATAAATTGACACACCTATTTTTTCTATCTTTTTTTCTTGCTTTAGCTCTTGAAGTTTGTCAAAAATTTTATCAGATCCAGTTTTTAATAAGTCATCAGCATTGTGCACTAATACCCCATAAACACTATTTTGTATCAAATCTAATAATGAACGAGTAAAATCTTTTTCTATTAGTTCTATTTCTTGCACCCCTATCTCAGTATTCTCAAAGTGTCGAGTCTTGGTGACCACTTTGAAATTTTTCACATTAACACCGCCTAAGACCTGCTCACTATTTCCATAAGCAGGAGCCGTATCCAAAAGATTAATATTTTGACAATGAGCATAATTCAAAATATCTTCAACTTCATTAGGTTTGACCTGGCCGCGCATTGAGTTAATGCCGTAATCGATACCAAATTGTACTGTGCCAAGGGCTATTTTTGACATATTCACTTTAATACTTTTTCTAAAGCAACAATCACCTGATCTTGTTGCTCACATGTCATTGCGTGGAATAAAGGAATGCTAATCGCTCTTTCATAATAGCTTTCAGCATTAGGAAAGTCACCTTTTTTAAATCCTTTATTTTCATAATAAGGCTGTGTGTGCACGGGAATATAATGGACGTTTACACCAATATCATTTTTCCGCAATGCTTTGAAAATTTCTTTTCTCGTGTTTTTTACTTTATCTGTTTGGATTTGAATAGGATATAGATGTAGTGCGGAATAACTATCCATGTCTTGATAAGGGGTAATAACAGGAAGATTTTTTAATAACTCGTCATATCGCTTTTGGTGCTTATGACGTAGAGTAAGAAACTCATCGAGCCGCTCCATTTGAGATACGCCTAATGCTGCCTGTAGCTCAGTCATTCGATAGTTAAATCCTAAATCAACCTGCTGATAATACCAACTGCCTTCGGATTCTTTGGTCATCAACTCTGAATCACGAGTTACGCCATGACTACGAAATAGCTGCATGCGCTCTGAGAGCTTTTTATCATTCGTTGTCGCCAATCCTCCTTCTGCTGTTGTAATAATCTTAACTGGATGAAAACTAAATACCGTAATATCAGAATATTGACAACTGCCAATTGGTCTATCTAAATACCTACCCCCTATTGCATGTGAGGCATCCTCGATAATCTTAAAGCCATACTCTTGACTGAGAGAATGAATTCTCTTCATATCACAAGATTGGCCAGAAAAGTGCACAGGGATTACAATCTTTGGTAGATTGTCATCTTGCCTAGCCTGAATTAACTTCTTCTCTAATTCTTCGGCAGATAAATTATAAGTTTGCGGATCGATATCAACAAAATCAATTCTAGCGCCACAATACAAACCACAGTTTGCAGAGGCGACGAATGAGTTTGGACTGGTCCACAGCCAATCTCCTTTCCCAAGATCTAATGCCAAACACGCAATATGTAGCGCTGAGGTTGCACTATTAACTGCTACTCCATACTCTGCACCACAATAATCCGAAACTGTTTTTTCAAATAGAGGGGCTTGTGGACCTTGAGTTAAAAAATCAGATTGCAAGACATTTACAACTGAATCAATATCAGCCTGATTAATATCTTGCTTTCCATATGGAATCATTCTTAGATGTTTCCAATCTTGTTTTTATTCTTCCCTATCCATTCTCGGAGTTCGGAAATTTTCATCCACTCTTTATTATTATCAGAAGTGTACACAAAATCTTCTGGAACTCTAGTGCCGTCACCTATTCGAGCTTCATCCTTAGACCAGTCATTTATTGAAGGTAGAATTTTAAAATGCCCTGGATATTCATAAGTGTAGAGCGCATCCTCTATTCCAATCATTTGTTCGTGTAGTTTCTCACCTGGTCTAATACCGACCTCTTCTTGCTTAGTGTTTTCATCAACTGCTAAAGCAACATCTGTTACTTTCATTGATGGAATCTTTTTAACATAAATTTCACCACCCTTCATGTCGTCAAAAGCATGCCAAACCAACTCAACACCTTCTTCTAATGAAATCATAAATCTCGTCATTCGATTATCTGTAATTGGCAGAACACTGTCTTTTGCAATTGATATAAAAAATGGAATCACAGAGCCTCTAGAGCCCATAACATTGCCATATCTAACTACAGAGAAACTTGTATTATGACTGCCAGTATATGAATTTCCAGATACAAACAATCTATCAGAAGTCAATTTTGTAGCGCCATACAAATTAGAAGGAGCGCTTGCCTTATCCGTAGAAAGCGCAACAATACGCTTGACTTTTTTATCAATACAAGCGTCAATAAGGTTCATAGCCCCCATTACATTGGTTTTAACACATTCAAACGGATCATATTCAGCAGTTGGGACAATTTTGGTAGCAGCAGCATGAACAACATAATCAATACCATCTAGTGCGCGATACAATCGATCTTTATCCCGAACATCTCCAATCATAAAACGGACACGAGGATCGTCTTTAAACAATTTAGCCATTTCCCATTGCTTCATTTCATCTCGAGAAAATATCACAATCTTTTTAGGGTTGTATTTCTCTAATGTCATTGGAATAAAGGTATGGCCAAATGAGCCTGTACCGCCTGTTATTAATATTGTTGCGTTATTAAACATAAAACTCCTTAAAATTATAAAAATTTAGCATCAATCTCTTTTTACTCCCTTGATACACTCCTTAGCCAAAGATTTGATACCTGAATCACTTCTATCGTCAATTTTGCTTACATAGTAATTAAACAATGAATAAGCCATTCCTTTTTTCACGTATCTTGTAGTATGCAAGCCTCTTATGTCAGCAAGAACCAAAGTACCCTTACTACAAGGAAAATATGTAATTCCTTCTTTCAGTATGCTTTGCGCTCTATCAATTTCATAATCTGAAAACCTATAATTTCCTGCTCCACCTTCTTTATCCAAAGAGAAAATGAGTTTTAAAATTCTACTCATTTTATGACTCCCTTTTATATACATAAAGGGTCCATTTTCATCTGTCATATCTGTTAGATATGATATTGACTTTATTTGTTTAGCATAACTATCTCGATGCCATGACCCCCCAGAGCCATATTTGACACCATTTTTAAAGGTAATTTTTGCCATCATAGTAGATTGTAAAGACATTTCCTCACCTAAATATTCTTCGCAAATTTTCCACGCTCTCATATCATCTGAAAATATATCTTTTACTGGCTTACTTAATACCTCCATCCCAAACAATCTGCGCTCATTTTCTTCACAATAAACTGAATGATTGTCAACATATTTATCAAATTCCGCAATCATAGTCTTACACTCTTCCTCGGAAAAATAATCCGGAATAATAACAATTCCATCTTTTTTTAAACGTTTCAAAATTTCTCTATCACTATCATTAAGCCGATTCTTGGGTTTTTTAAGAAAAACTGGAATCAGAAAATTCCTAATTAATAAAGCTAAAGAAAAGGGAAATCTATTTACTTTCAACCAATTTTTTACAACAGAAAGCATACTTAACTCCTATAAATTTACAATCGCCATGTCGGCTTATCAACAATATTCTTGATATCAAGAATCACATTTTCACCATTAGACAGTCTTTTATAGTCCTCTTTGGAGTATGCCTTGAACTGCTTATGTCCAACCGCCACAACAATAGCATCATAGCGCTTATCTAGCTCAAGTGGATTTTCGATAATACCATGCTTGTACCACTTGCACTCTTCCTTATGATCAACCCATGGATCATAAACATCAACATTGACTCCCAAGTCTTTTAATTCTTCAATAATATCAACAACCTTAGTGTTACGCATATCAGGACAATCTTCTTTAAAAGAGACTCCAAGCACTAACACGTCTGAACCTTTAATAGTTTTTCCAACTTTGATCATTTCTTTAATAATTTGATCGGCAATATACTTACTCATGCCATTATTAATTTGTCTTGCTGTAAGAATAAGGTCTGGCTTATAACCAACTTCTTCTGCTTTAAAGGTAAGATAATAAGGATCAATACCAATACAATGACCACCAACCAAACCTGGTGTTAATTTAATAAAATTCCATTTAGTAGATGCAGCTTCAAGCACCTCATTGGTATCAATATCCATCTGATCAAAGATAAGCGCTAACTCGTTAATTAGTGCAATATTTACATCTCTTTGAGTGTTTTCAATAACTTTAGATGCTTCAGCCACTCTAATGCTTGAGGCCATATGTGTGCCAGCAGTAATAACCTGCTTGTATAAGTCATCAACCTGTTTGGCAATCTCAGGTGTTGATCCAGCAGTTACTTTAAGAATCTTCTTTACAGTATGCTCCTTGTCTCCTGGATTAATACGCTCAGGAGAATAGCCACAGTAAAAATCTTTGTTAAAAGTCATGCCTGATGATTTCTCTAACTCTGGCACACAAATATCTTCAGTCACGCCCGGATATACCGTCGATTCATAAATAACAATATCATCTTGATTTAACACAGATCCGATTGTTTTTGACGATTCAACCAAGGGCGTCAAATCAGGTCGATTGGATTTGTCAATTGGAGTCGGCACCGTAACAATGTAGATATTACAATCTCTAGTGTCTTGAATGTCTGACGCATAACTAATATTACTTTTTACTGAGTTAAGTAAATCATCTTCAATTTCAAGTGTTCTATCATGGCCATCCTCAAGCTCTTGAATGCGTAATGGATTAACATCAAAGCCAACAACTTGGAATTTTTCTGCAAAAGCAACTGCAAGAGGAAGGCCGACGTAACCTAGGCCTATTAGACATATTTTTGGATTATTCATAATATTTTTTTGTTTAATGATTTAAAAGAATTGAGATAAGGGGTTAAATTAATGGAGAATGATAAAAGTATAAATAACGATAATGGCTATTATCAAAACTAAAGGTATTGCCAACTTTAAAAGTATTCATTTGATTCGCCACGGCTACCGCACTATAAGCCTGAAATTTTGACTTATAGTTCAAATTAATTAAATTATTTTAAACTATATAATTCCTTGTATCTGGGCAAATTCACAGGTTGCC